>ENA-ORSO01000297-ORSO01000297.1-human-gut-metagenome-genome-assembly--contig:-NODE-297-length-44763-cov-18.229422_pt1 | contig 44763 bp, 32 predicted proteins | sample MGYA00241902_ERZ509168 | MGnify/ENA primary metagenome ERZ509168 (study PRJEB26280, sample SAMEA2338806) | human gut metagenome | biome: human gut; feature: human-associated habitat; material: faeces... | reverse complement strand
CGAAAATCAAAGCCTTCAGAGCATCGCTAAGGGGTATCGTTGATGAAAAGTTCTTCCTGTATCGACTTGCAAAGATTTATGCTTATCCCCACTAAATTTCCACTGAGCCAACATCATTGGTGTAAAAAAGAAAAAAGGCAAGCCGTGTTTGATGACGACTTGCCTCTTTCGTTATATAAAACTAATTCAAATCTTTCTTTCCAAAAAGGAAAAGGGGCGATTGATTACTTGTTAGTATCAATCTGGTGTCCCAATTTCACTGCCTGTGCAACTGTCGCTGCTACTAAGGCTACTACTACTAATGTAAACATAACTAAAACCTTTCTTTTAATTAATCTTTTAAACTATTATCTTATATCTCTCTTTTAGACAATGCAAAATTACAACCTTTTTACTGTGTGCGCAAACAATTTTACACAAAACACGCTTTTTACCCCTTCTTTATTGATAGAGGTCAACAAATGTGACATTATGACATCTTTTTGTAACACCGTTATAACACGTTTTGGCAGACTTTAACCCACCAAAAGCCCCTACCGTAGCCCACCAAAAGCCAAAGAACAACCCAAAACCGTAACCAAAAGATTAAAAAAGCGCAATTAAACTTGTCTTTCTGCTCTATTTGAATAGTTTTTATTAAATTTGCACACATATACAATAACCCACATCCTTATTTATAATAAGGTAAAAGACATAAAGCGTTGAAAAAATATATAAACGACATATCAAAGGTGGCACTGTCGCTATTGCTGGGCGGACTGATACTGTACTGGATGTACCGCGACTTCAATTTCGACGACATTATGCGCGTTATGTGCAACGACGTTAACTGGACGTGGATGCTGCTGTCGTTCCCCTTCGGCATCTTAGCCCAAGCCTTTCGTGGCTGGCGCTGGAACCTGTCGCTGCGCCCGCTGGGCGAACGCCCCCGCTATAGCACCAGCGTAAACGCCGTGTTTCTGTCATACGCCCTCAGCTTGGTCATCCCCCGCATAGGCGAGTTTGCCCGCTGTGGTGTGCTGCGCCGTTACGATGGTGTATCGTTTCCCAAGGCATTGGGCACCGTGGTTACCGAGCGCGCTATCGACTCGCTACTCGTAGCCCTCATCGCTGCCACCACCTTTTTGTGGCAGATACGTGTGTTTAACGACTTTTTTGCACACACGGGCACCAGCATCGAAGGCATTTTGCACGGCTTTTCAGTGGCAGGCTACATCGTTACCGCTGTGTGTGGCGTGGCCGTGCTACTCATGCTGTGGTATCTGTTACGTAGATTTGCCATATATAATAAGGTAAAAGCCACGGTGGGTAACATTTGGCAGGGCGTTATGTCGTTGCGCATTGTACAAAACAAAGGGCTGTTCATAGCCTATACGCTGGGCATCTGGCTGAGCTACTTCTTGCACTATTACCTCACCTTTTTCTGCTTCGAGTCGACCGCCCATCTCGGACTATCGTGCGCACTGGTAACCTTTGTGGTAGGCAGCATTGCCGTGATTGTGCCCACCCCCAATGGTGCTGGCCCTTGGCACTTTGCCGTAAAAACCATGCTCATCTTGTATGGCGTGCACGACACCGATGCCCTCTACTTTGTACTCATCGTACACACGGTGCAAACCTTCTTGGTAGTGCTGCTCGGCGTATATGCTTGGATGGCACTGTCGTTCACCCATAAACAGGTGGGTGCTAACGAAGCCGTGGCAGAACAATAAAACAGAACGTGTTAAACAAAAAATATTAAGATTATGAGCGAGATCAAAAATCTAAAACCAGCATGCATCTGGAAAAACTTTTATGCACTAACACAGGTGCCACGCCCCTCAGGACACCTTGAGAAAATTCAGCAGTTTCTGCTCGACTTTGCTGCCCAGGTGGGCGTAGAGGCTTTCAAAGACTCGGCTGGAAACATAGTGATGCGCAAACCAGCCACACCAGGTATGGAAAACCACAAAGGCGTCATTCTGCAGGCACATATGGACATGGTGCCACAGAAATCAAAAAACAGCGTACACAACTTTGAAACCGACCCCATCGAAACCTATATCGATGGCGACTGGGTGCGCGCTCGTAACACCACACTGGGTGCCGACGACGGTCTGGGCGTAGCAGCTATCATGGCTGTAATGGAGGCAAAAGACCTGAAACACGGTCCTGTTGAAGGCCTCATCACTGCCGACGAAGAGACGGGTATGTTTGGTGCCAACGATCTGCCTGAGGGCGAACTGAATGGCGACATCTTGCTCAACCTCGACTCAGAAACATGGGGAAAATTTGTTATCGGTAGCGCTGGTGGTGTCGATATCACCGCTACGCTCGACTATAAAGAAGTGGCCACCGACCCCGAAGACGTTGCTGTAAAGGTAACATTGAAGGGCCTGAAGGGTGGACACTCGGGCCTGGAGATACACCTGGGCCGTGGCAATGCCAACAAGATGATGGTACGCTTTGTGCGCGAAGCCATTGCCGAGTGTGAGGCTCGCCTGGCCACATGGCATGGTGGCAATATGCGCAACGCCATCCCCTTCGAGTGTGAGGTAGTGCTCACCCTGCCGAAAGAAAACGTAGAGGCTCTGAACGAGATGGTGGCCGAATGGAAAGAGCGCTTCGCACACGAATATAAATGTATTGAAGAAGGCATCGAATTCAGTGCCGAAACTGTGGCTACACCTGCCAACGAGGTGCCTGTTGAAATTCAAGACAATCTGGTCGACGCCATCTATGCTTGCCATAACGGTGTGCTACGCATGATACCCTCATTCCCCTCAGTAGTTGAAACCTCGTCAAACCTGGCTATCATCAACATTGCCGAAGGCAAGGCTGCCATCAAAATATTGGCACGTTCGGCTAACGAGACCATGAAAGACAATGTGGCTACCACCCTGGAAAGCTGCTTCTCAATGGCTGGCATGAAGGTAGAGCTGAGTGGCAGCTATGGCGGATGGGACCCCAACACCGACAGCGAGATATTGAAACTGCTTGAAAAGAACTATCTCGAACTGTTTGGCGAAGAGGCCGTTGAGCAGGTTGACCATGCTGGTTTAGAGTGCTCTGTCATTCTCGGCAAGTATCCTCACCTCGATGTAGTATCGCTCGGCCCCACATTGCGTTCGCCGCACACCACTATCGAGCGTGCTCTCATTCCTACAGTAGAGCCCTTCTGGCAGCTGTTAGAGAAGACCTTGCAGACGGTGCCTGTAAAGTAACACGAAGCCAGTATTGTTTGTGAAGCCTTGCCAAAAGGCCATCAACAACACTCAACATCATAGAACAAAACAAAGGACAACAAAAACAACAATTCTTCATACAGCAATGTAAAAAGGCGATGTTGTTTTTGTTGTCTTTTTATTGTTTTTGTTATCCTTTTATTGTTCAATGTTGTTTTTACCAATAAGCGCACCATATTGTTGGCTATGTGCCGAAAAATCACTATTTTTGTAACCGAAAAGAAAAAGACACTTGTTCAAACACAAGTAATTATCCCTAACCAATCTTATCAACATCATAACGAAATATTAACAAAAAATTTATGATACAATGTTTTCTTCGTGGCCTCACAATGGCCATAGCGCTATCGACCCTCACTAACTCTGCAAGCGCACAACAAAAAGGCACAGAACAACTATTGCCCCTACCCCAACACATACAAACCGCAAAAGGCGTGTTTAAAACAACCACCCCCATAAAGGTTGAAAACCAGGTGGGCGATATGGCGCAAAACGTGTTTATACAGCCGTGGGCAGCAACCTCTTCGGCCGATGCTAAGCGTGTGGTGCGATACACCCAGCTGAGCAATGCCACCTCGGCTGAAGCCTACCGCCTGCACGTGGGCACCGACACCATTGAGGTGAGCGCTGCCTCGCGCGAAGGCTTTATGAATGCCTGGCACACCATAGCACAATTATCAACAAAGAAGGGTGTGCCCTGTGCCGACATTGTTGACGAGCCCGCCTATAAATGGCGTGGATTGATGATTGACGTGGTGCGCCACTTCTTCCCCATTAGCTTCTTGAAAGAGCAAATAAACGTGATGGCCAGCTACAAATTTAACCGTCTGCACCTGCATCTGACCGATGCCGAGGGATGGCGCATGGAGATTAAACGCTATCCGCGCCTTACTGACAGCATTGCCTATCGCCCCATAGAGCCGTGGCTGGAATGGCGCGAAGCAGGCACCCCCTACTGTTCGAAAGATGCACCAGGCGCTTATGGTGGCTATTATACGCAAGACGAACTGCGCGACCTGGTGGCCTACGCTGCCGAGCGAGGCATCACTATCGTGCCCGAAATAGAAATGCCAGGCCACTCGGGGGCCGTGCTCACCGCCTACCCCGAACTGTCGTGTACGCACGAGCCTCATAAGCAATCCGACTATTGTGCGGGCAGCATTGCCACCTACGATTTTCTTGAAAATGTGCTCACCGAGGTGATGGACGTGTTTCCTTCGCACTACATACACGTGGGTGGCGACGAGGCTGCCAAGAAATCGTGGCCCACATGCCCACTGTGCCAAATGAAGATGCGCGAGCTGGGCACTGACAATGTAAACGACCTGCAAGCCTACTTCATCACACGTATGGGCCAATTCCTGAACCGTTTCGGACGACAACTGGTGGGTTGGGACGAGGTTACAGCAGGCGACCTATCAAAGAACACCACTGTGATGGTGTGGCGTGGCACCAATCGTGCACACGAGGCCATCAAGCACGGATACGACGTGGTGCTCTCGCCCACTTCACACTGCTACTTCGACCTCTATCAAGATGCCCCCGCCTTGCAGTTGCCCGCCTTCACAGGCTACATACCCCTTGAAAAGGTGTATAGCTATGTGCCTGGTGGCGATCTGCCCGAAGCCGAGCGCAAACTGGTAACAGGCGTGCAAGGCAACCTTTGGACCGAGCATGTAGCCACCACCGAACACGTTGAACAGATGCTGTGGCCACGTGGCATGGCGCTGGCCGAGATAGGCTGGAACGGCACACCCAAGAAAAACTATACCGAATTTCGTAAACGCGCCCTGCATCAGGTTGAGGTGCTGCGCAGCAAAGGTCAGCACCCCTTCGACCTGAAGCATGAGGTAGGACAGCGCCCCGAAGCATTGAAGCCAGCAAAGAACAAGGCTCTGGGCGCTAAAGTGGTGTATAACAAGCCCATGAACAAGTCGTACACAGCGGGTGGCGAACAGGCACTGGTTGATGGCAAACGTGGTGGATGGGCCTACAGCGACGGACGCTGGCAAGCCTTCACAGGGTCGCCCGAAGCCATGGACGTTACCATCGACCTGGGCAAGACCACCTCGCTGTCAGGCATCGAGATAGGCTTCATGCAGATGACACGTCCGGGCGTAAACCTTCCCTCACAAGTAACCATCGCCTTGAGCACCGATGGCGAAACCTTTACCCAGGTTTACAGCAAAGACGAACCTCAAGAGCGCACACTAAAAGCCCTCTATCGCACACACGCATGGCGTGGCCATAAATCGGCACGCTACATTAGGATAAAGGCCAAAGCCTCTACCTTCGGCGGTTTTATTATGTGCGACGAGGTAATAGTTAAGTAAAAAATGTAAAAAAGGCACACCTTTCAGAAATATTTAGTAAATTTGCACATATTATATACACATCATGTGCGTTTTACAAAATAAGGTGAACAAATAAAATATTATATATGAACGTTTTAGAACTTAGTGAACAAGAGATTGTAAGAAGACAAAGCCTGCAGGAACTGCGCAACATGGGTATTGATCCATACCCCGCTGCCGAATTCCCCACCAACGCCTTCTCAGAAGACATCAAGAACAACTTCAAGGACGAAGACGAAAAACAGGAGGTAGTGATTGCCGGACGTATGATGAGCCGCCGCGTAATGGGCAAGGCCAGCTTCGTAGAACTGCAAGACTCGAAGGGACGTATACAGGTGTATGTTACACGCGACGACATCTGCCCCGATGATAATAAAGACCTCTATAACACCGTGTTCAAACGTTTGCTCGACATTGGCGACTTTATCGGCATTAAGGGTTATGTGTTCCGCACACAAACAGGCGAAATATCGGTACACGCACAGTCACTCACACTGTTGGCCAAGAGCTTAAAGCCCCTGCCCATCGTAAAATATAAAGATGGCGTGGCCTACGACAAGTTTGACGACCCCGAGTTGCGCTACCGTCAGCGCTATGTCGACCTCATCGTAAACGATGGCGTAAAAGACACCTTCATGAAGCGCTCAACCATGCTACGCACCCTGCGTCGCGTGCTCGACGAGGCGGGATATACCGAGGTAGAGACCCCCACCCTGCAAGCCATTGCTGGTGGTGCCAGCGCTCGCCCCTTCATCACTCATTTCAACGCGCTGAACATTGACATGTATATGCGTATCGCTACCGAGCTGTATCTGAAACGTCTTATCGTAGGTGGCTTTGAGGGCGTATACGAAATTGGCAAGAACTTCCGCAACGAGGGTATGGACCGCAACCACAACCCCGAGTTTACCTGCATGGAGCTATATGTGCAGTATAAAGATTATAACTGGATGATGTCGTTCACCGAGAAACTGCTCGAGACCATCTGTATAGCCGTAAACGGCAAGCCCGAGAGCGAGGTTAACGGCAACATCATCAGCTTCAAGGCTCCTTACCGCCGTCTGCCCATCCTCGACGCCATTAAAGAGAAAACTGGCTTCGACTGCAACGGCAAGACCGAGGACGAAATTCGCGCCTTCTGCCTTGAAAAGGGTATGGAGGTAGACGAGACAATGGGCAAGGGAAAGCTCATCGACGAGCTGTTTGGCGAGTTCTGTGAAGGCACCTTCATACAGCCCACCTTTATCACCGACTATCCTGTTGAGATGTCGCCGCTGACAAAGATGCACCGTTCAAAGCCTGGCCTGACCGAGCGCTTCGAGCTGATGGTAAACGGCAAAGAGCTGGCCAACGCCTACTCGGAGCTGAACGACCCCATCGACCAGGAGAACCGTTTTATTGACCAGATGAAGCTGGCCGACAAGGGCGACGACGAGGCAATGATTATCGACAAAGACTTCTTACGTGCCCTGCAGTATGGCATGCCCCCCACATCGGGCATCGGCATCGGTATCGACCGCTTGGCTATGCTTATGACAGGCCAAACCTATATTCAAGAGGTGCTGTTCTTCCCGCAAATGAAGCCCGAGAAGAAGATGCCCCAAAGCACTGCTAAAGAGTGGGAAACCATCGGTGTATCAGAAAACTGGATGTATGTGCTGCGCAAGGCTGGCTTCAACCTTATCTCTGACATCTGCGGCGAGAAAGCTCAGGGTCTGCAGCAAAAGATTGGCGAAATAAACAAGAAATACAAACTCGGCTACGAGAAACCTTCTGTAGACGACATTCAGGCTTGGATTGACAAGGCTAACGCCAGCGCCAACGCCTAACGCTTTTTGTTCACAATAAACGCACAATGCATCATTCGCCTGCAACGAATGAACCGCTAACGACGAATGATGCATTGATGCCAGTTGTGAATGATGATTTATGAATTATCAATTGAAGCAAGATGTTTGATTGCGGTAAGATAGCAATTATCGGAGGTGGTAGCTGGGCAACAGCTATTGCTAAAATTATCATCAGCCACACGCACCACATAGGATGGTACATGCGGCGCGATGACCGTATTGAAGAATTCAAACGCCTAAGCCACAACCCCACTTATCTCACAAGCGTACATTTTAATACCAACGAGATATATTTTTCAAACGACATCAACAAAATTGTTGAAGCCTACGACACATTGGTATTTGTCATTCCATCACCCTACCTTAAGAACCACTTGAAGAAATTGCATACACGCATACGCGACAAATTCATCATCACTGCTATTAAAGGATTGGTGCCTGACGAAAATTTGGCGTGCTCTGAATATTTTCATCAGGTGTATGACGTGCCCTTAGAAAACTTGGCGTGCATTGGCGGACCATCGCATGCCGAAGAGGTGGCACTGGAACGCTTATCGTACCTCACGGTGGGATGCGCTGACCTGACGAAGGCAAAATCGTTTGCCGACGTAATGGCATCAGAATACATCAAGACAAAGACCAGTGCCGACGTGATGGGCATTGAATACTCGTCGGTGTTGAAGAATGTGTATGCCATTGCAGCTGGTATATGCAGCGGACTGAACTATGGTGACAACTTTCAGGCAGTGCTGATATCAAACGCCATACAAGAGATGGACCGTTTGTTAACTGCCGTGAACCCTTTAGACCGCAACGTATGCGACTCGGTGTATTTGGGCGACTTACTGGTAACAGGCTACTCAAAGTTTTCGCGCAACCGCACCTTCGGTTCTATGATTGGTAAAGGTTACAGCGTGAAAAGCGCGCAGATAGAGATGGAAATGATTGCCGAGGGCTACTTCGGCACCAAATGTATGAAGGAAATAAACCGCTATCTGCACGTAAACATGCCCATACTTGATGCTGTATATAACATTCTGTATGAGCGCATTAACCCACAAATAGAGATTAAGCTCTTGACCGACAGCTTCAGATAACGCCCCCTAACATGTGGCCGAGCAAGCAACCAAGAAAGAGAACGGATATATCTTTAATAAGGTTAAAGGCATGGATTTGAAAAAAGAACGAAACGAATTACAATCAATCAAAAAAAATAATAATATGAAAAGTATCAGCTTAGACATTACTAAGGCAGCCTCGTTCTTGAACGAAGGCGCCGTAAAGGCTTATGAACCACAGGCTATTGCCGCTCGTGAGGCTCTGGAAAATGGAACTTGCCCTGGCAACGACTTCCTCGGATGGTTGCACTTACCGTCAAGCATCACACCCGAGTTTCTTGATGAGATACAGGCCGTAGCCAACACCTTACGCGAGAAGTGCGAATGTGTAGTGGTAGCCGGCATCGGCGGCAGCTATCTTGGCGCACGTGCCGTGATCGAGGCCTTGGGTAATGCTTTTTCATGGTTGGTGAACGATAAGAAGAACCCCACCATTCTCTTTGCTGGCAACAATATTGGTGAAGACTATCTGTATGAGCTCACCCAATATCTGAAAGACAAGAAATTTGGTGTTATCAACATCTCTAAGTCGGGTACAACCACCGAAACAGCCCTCACCTTCCGTCTGCTCAAGAAGCAGTGCGAGGCTCAGCGTGGCAAAGAAGAGGCTAAAGACGTGATTGTAGCCGTTACCGACGCACATAAGGGTGCCGCACGTGCTGCTGCCACCAAAGAAGGCTACAAAACATTTGTTATTCCCGACAATGTAGGTGGCCGTTTCTCAGTGCTCACACCTGTAGGCTTGCTGCCCATCGCTGTGGCTGGCTTCGATGTTAAAGCACTGGTACAGGGTGCTGCCGATATGGAGAAGGCCACTGGCAACAACGTTCCCTTCGACGAGAACCCCGCCGCTATCTACGCTGCTGTGCGCAACGCACTGTATGCACAAATTGGTAAGAAGATTGAGATTATGGTTAACTTCCAGCCCAAACTGCACTTCTTCAGCGAGTGGTGGAAGCAGCTGTATGGCGAGAGCGAAGGCAAAGACGGCAAGGGCATCTTCCCCGCTTCATGCGACTTCACTACCGACCTTCACTCAATGGGTCAGTGGATACAGGAGGGCGAGCGCTCTATCTTCGAAACCGTTATCAGCATTGAAAAGCCTAACGAAACCCTGTTGTTCCCTCACGACGAAGAGAACCTCGATGGTTTGAACTTCTTAGCAGGCAAGCGTGTTGACGACGTTAACAAGATGGCCGAGCTGGGCACACGCCTGGCACACGTTGATGGTGGCGTGCCCAACATCCGCCTGTCGGTTCCCGCTCTGAACGAGTATTACCTCGGACAGCTTATCTACTTCTTCGAGATTGCCTGTGGCATCAGCGGCAACATTCTTGAGGTGAACCCCTTCAACCAGCCGGGTGTAGAGGCTTACAAGAAGAATATGTTTGCCTTGCTCGACAAGCCTGGCTATGAGGCCGAGAGCAAAGCCATTAAAGCACGTCTGGCCGAAGAGAAGTAAAAACTCTTTGCTTTTTTAAGCTAAAAGTGCACGCTATCGTTGAAGGATAACGACAGCATAAGAAAGAACAAAACGTTGTAAAAGAACAGTATGTTTCATATAGCAATAACAGAATGTTTCATATAGCAATAACAGAATGTTTCATACAGCAATAACCGAATATTTAAAGAAGCACAGCTTTGGACGGTTTACCCCCAAAGCCGTGCTTTTTGATATGGATGGGGTATTGTACAATTCAATGCCCAATCATGCCATAGCATGGCAACAAAGCATGCAGCAGTTTGGCATACACATGACGGCGGCCGACTCTTACGCCACAGAAGGCGCACGAGGTGTCGATACCATCATAAAGTTTGTAAAACAGCAGCAAAACAAAGACATCAGCCTCGACGAGGCACAACGCATGTACGACGTAAAAGCCGACATCTTTCACCATATGCCCGTAGCCCCCATTTTCCCTGGCGTAAAAGAGCTTATGACAAAGATACAGGCCGCTGGCATGCAGATATGTGTGGTGACGGGTAGCGGACAACGCCCCCTGTTGCAGCGATTGGTCGACGACTTTGAAGGCTTTGTTGATGCCCACCACATTGTGTCGGCTTACGATGTTGACCATGGCAAGCCTGCCCCCGACCCCTATCTCATGGGCATGAAGAAAACGGGGTGCCAGCATCCTTACGAGGCAATCGTGGTTGAGAACGCACCGCTGGGCGTGGCCGCTGGCGTGGCAGCCCAATGCTTTACCGTAGCAGTGAACAGTGGTCCGCTGCCCGACAGTGCTTTGGCCGAACAAGGCGCCAACATTGTCTTGCCTGATATGCTCACCTTAGCGTCAAATTTTGAACAGTTGCTGGAAGAGGCTGGCAAACAATAAAACAATAAGGTAAAAGACATTATAACAAAAGGCTATAAGGCAAAAAGCTATAAAATAATAAAGAAAAAGGCTATAAAGCAAAAAAAACAATAACAAAAAAGCATGACTTTCATAAACCGAAAGCCATGCTTTTTTGTATATTTTTGCCATTATTCTACCACTACCTTCTTGCCATTAACCACCAGCAAGCCAGCGTTCAAGCCATCGATAGTAGAGTTGCCAGCGGGCACGCCCTTGCTAAACACGAGTCGACCTGCCAGATCATATCCGTTTACAACAGTAGGAACAGCAGCAGTAATGCTGATAGCGCCCTTGCCCTTGGCCACAACTTTTACCTGTGCATCGGCCACGACGCCAGCCTGTATGCCAGCAGCATCAATCTCGCGAATTTCGGGGAACTGGTGCCAACCGAATGTCAGTTTATAATCGTCAACACAGCCTGCGGGCACATACAACACGCGGCCCGTATAGTCGTTATCATCGAAGATAGTGTAGATTTCTTCACCATCAAGATAACCTTTCTTTACTGCGGGTGGTGTGGTGGCCAACGAGTAAACAGTAGTGAGCTGAGGGTTACCCTCAAAAGCATAGCCACCAATATTGGTAAGCGTTGCGGGCAAAGTGATTTCGGTCATCTTATCATTCTTATCGAAGCAATAGTTGCCAATGGTAGCAAGGTTCTTGGGAAACTGAAAGTTCTCAAGGCTGTGGCAATTGCGGAAAGACCAGTGACCAATAGTGGTAACATTATCGCTCATGCTCACGGTCTTAAGGTTCTCTGACGAGTCGAAGGCATAATCGCCAATCTTTGTTACCGACTCGGGCAAGGTTACTGAAATCAATCCCTCACACTCAGAAAAGGCACTTGAACCAACCTCGGTTACAGGCAATGTTTTATCAATCGACTCAACATACACACTTGATGCTACCAAGACATCACCTGAATAAGGGGCACTCACAACCATCAAGTAAGTTTGCTTCTTATTCGATTTATACTTTACGCCACGATAAGTTACTGTAACAGCAGCAGCAAACGAGGCCATAGCCACGGTACAAAAGACGAGCAGCAACGACAAACGTGCTGACCAAGCAAGTAAAAGTTTTCTCATATAAATGTTAGTTAAAATAAAAACAGCATTACGCTGCACGATTTAAATATTTATAATATTATAATAACTCTCTGCATGCAAAAGTAATAAAATATTTTTACACGAATAACAAATAGATAGTAAAAATAAAGAAAAAAGCACAAAAGAAGGCAATTATTCCTAAATTTGCATTACTTTTGCATAAATATAACACGGATACATTACACCACCCCACATTCTACGATACATAAAACGAAAGAGACAGACGATGGATAAACTGATACGATTTATAAAAAACTGGACACTGCCCGTGGCCATTTTCACAGGCAGCGTGCTTTATCTTATATTTGCCTTTGTGCCCGCCCTTGCTGGTGCAGCCACCTTTTTCAAGCCCATCATGGCATCGTTACTGCCAGTGTTCATGTTTTTCACCCTGTTTGTAGTGTTCTGCAAGGTCGATTTTAACAAATTGCGCCCCGTGCGTTGGCACCTATGGCTCATCCTGTTTCAGATACTTACGGTGCTGGTGCTCACTGGTTTAGTGCTCGAGTTTGGGCTTACAGGCAGAAGCCTGGTACTGGCCGAAGCCCTCTTAGTGTGCGTGATAGCCCCTTGCGCCTCGGCAGCTCCTGTGGTAACGCAAAAGTTAGGTGGTGGCCTTGAAGAGATGACCACCTACACCTTTCTTTCCAATTTTGTTACGGCCCTGTTTGTTCCGCTCTGCTTTCCGCTCATCGACAAGGCTGCCGACGTGTCGTTTCTTAGCGCCTTCAGCACCATACTATATCGCGTAGCCACCGTGCTGGTGGCCCCTATGCTGCTGGCATGGCTGGTAAAGCACCTGTTGCCACGCCTACATAAATACATCATCGGCATAAAAGACCTGTCTTATTATTCGTGGGCGCTGTCGCTGCTCATCGTTAGCGGCACCACCATTTGCAACATTGTGCATGCCCACACCACCGTGCTGTTTCTGTGCATTATAGCCGTGATGGGCCTGCTGCTGTGCATCATGCTGTTTGGTGCGGGCCGTTTTATAGGTCATTATTTTGGCGCCACTATCAATGCGGGCCAAGGGTTAGGTCAAAAAAACACAGCCTTTGCCATCTGGATAGCCTCGGCCTACCTCAACCCATTGGCAACCGTGGGCCCAGGCTGCTACATCTTATGGCAAAACATTATTAACAGCATAGAGATATGGATGTGCCGACGCGAAGGGAAAGAGTGTTCGGTATAAAATACTGAAGTTGAGCAAATATTTCCTTTTGTTTGCTCAACAGCAAATAGGTAGATAAAGCACAGGTAGATAAAGCACCAGTTAGATAAAGCACCAGTTAGTAAGATACGAGCAGGTAAGGCACAAGCAAACAAGGTATGCCCCTTTTACACCAAGCCATCAAGCTGAGCTTTCAGCCGCTTTAGGTCATCGCGCACACGCATCAGGCAGTCGAGCACCTCTTTTTGTTTATCGGCACCCTCTCTGTTGGTGTGCAGCATTTTTCTGGCCGATGCGATCTTAAAGCCTCGCACCTTCACCAGGTTATAAATAACCTTCAGCACCTCAATATCTTTTTCGGTATACATACGCACACCGCTGTCAGAGGTTTTGGGCTTGAGCTGCGGAAACTCTTTTTGCCAATAACGCAACGTGCTTTCGGCCACGTCAAGCTGCTGCGCCACCTCTTTTATAGAGAAGTAGGTTTTAAGGTTCTTGTTCATATTTAGTGCCATATTTCTACCTTTTTCGTTAAACAATGATTAATTTATTTGCAAAAATACGCAAAAGAAAGTACCTTTGCAAAACTTTTATAAGGAATTTAAAACTAAAACGATATAACAATGATGACAGCAAACGAAATCCGCGACTCCTACAAAAAGTTTTTTGAGTCGAAAGGACACGTCATCGTACCGTCAGCCCCTATGGTTATTAAGGACGACCCTACGTTGATGTTCACAAATGCCGGAATGAATCAGTGGAAAGACATTATCCTTGGCACACGCGACCCCGAGCCACGTCGCCGAGCCGACTCGCAGAAGTGTCTCCGCGTGAGCGGAAAGCACAACGACCTGGAAGAGGTAGGACACGACACCTACCACCACACCATGTTTGAGATGTTGGGCAACTGGAGTTTTGGCGACTATTTCAAAGAAGGCGCTATCGACTATGCCTGGGAATATCTTGTTGACGTGCTGCACATCAACCCTGCCGACTTGTATGTTACAGTGTTTGAGGGTTCGAAAGAAGAAAACTTGAGCCGCGACGAAGAGGCTGCACAATATTGGAGCAAGCACGTGCCTGCCGACCATATTATCAATGGTAACAAGCACGACAACTTTTGGGAGATGGGCGACACTGGCCCCTGTGGCCCCTGCACCGAGATACATATCGACTCGCGCTCGGCCGAAGAGAAAGCCAAGGTGCCTGGCCGCGAACTGGTAAACAAAGACGACCCCCAGGTCATCGAGATATGGAACATTGTGTTCATGCAGTATGAGCGCAAGGCCGACGGCTCGCTCGTGCCACTGCCCATGCACGTTATCGATACAGGTATGGGCTTCGAACGTTTGGTGCGCACCCTGCAAGGCAAGCAGTCAAACTACGACACCGACGTGTTCCAGCCCATCATCAAAGAAGAAGAAAACATCACAGGCCTGAAATATGGCGATAAAGAAGAAACCGATGTGGCCATGCGTGTTTGCGCCGACCACCTGCGCGCCGTAGCCTTCTCAATAGCCGATGGCCAGCTGCCCAGCAACGCCAAGGCAGGATACGTCATTCGTCGAATCTTGCGTCGTGCCGTGCGCTACGCCTACACCTTCCTCGGCCAGAAAGAGGCCTTCCTGTATAAGCTGTTGCCCATCCTTATACAAGAAATGGGCGCTTCCTACCCCGAGCTGCCTGCACAGCAACAGCTCATTAGCCGCGTAATGAAAGAAGAGGAAGACTCGTTCCTGCGCACCCTTGAGAAAGGCATCAACCTGCTCAACGGCGCTATGGACGAGCTGAAAGCACACGGACAAACCGTGCTCGATGGTGCACAGGCCTTCCGCATGTTCGACACTTACGGCTTCCCCCTCGACCTCACCGAGCTTATCTGTCGCGAAAACGGTTACACCGTCGACGAGCAGCAGTTTGATGCCGAGATGCAGAAGCAGAAAGAGCGCGCACGCAACGCCGCCGCCGTTGAAAACAGCGACTGGGTAGTGCTGCGCGAGGGCGAACAGCAGTTCGTGGGATACGACTACACCGAATATGAGTGCCACATCTTGCGCTACCGCAAGGTAACACAGAAGAAGAACACCTTCTTTGAACTGGTGCTCGACACCACTCCCTTCTATGGCGAGATGGGCGGACAGGTGGGCGACCAGGGCGTGCTGGTAAGCGAAAACGAAACCATCAACATCATCGACACCAAACGCGAAAACAATCAGAGCATACACATCGTTAAGGCGTTGCCGAAAAATGTAGAGGCCGACTTTATGGCTTGTGTTGACATTGACAAGCGCGAAGCAAGCGCTGCCAACCACACCGCCACACACCTTGTCGACTATGCGCTGAAACAGGTGCTGGGCGACCACGTTGAACAGAAGGGTTCATACGTATCGGCCGACACCCTACGCTTCGACTTCTCTCACTTCCAGAAGGTAACCGACGAAGAACTGCGCAAGGTAGAGCAGTTGGTGAACGAGATGATACGCGCCGACTATCCGCTTGACGAGCATCGCGACACACCCATGGAAGAGGCCAAGAAGCTGGGAGCAGTAGCGCTCTTCGGCGAGAAATATGGCGACACCGTGCGCGTAGTGCGCTTCGGACCCAGCTGCGAGTTTTGCGGTGGTATTCATGCCCAGTCAACAGGCCGCATAGGCATGTTTAAGATAGTGAGCGAGAGCAGCGTGGCTGCAGGCATACGCCGTATCGAGGCCAAAACAGGTACAGCGTGCGAACAGCTGCTGTACAACCTTGAAGACAGCATCAAGGCCATAGCCTCGCTCTTCAACAACGCCAAAGACCTGAAGGCCGTCATCGCAAAATACATCGACGAGCACGACACCATGCGCAAGGAAATAGAGCGCATGCAAGCCGAGGCCGTAAAACGCGCTAAAGAGCAACTGCTGCAAAAGGCACGACAGGAAGACGGACTGACCATTGTGAGCGCCCTGTTACCCATGCCAGCCGCTTCTGTAAAAGACCTGGCCTTCGGCATACGTGAGGCAGTGAAGGAAAACTTGCTCTGCGTTATCGGTAGCGTTGATGCAGACAAGCCCGCTCTTACTATTATGCTCAGCGACGACATGGTAAAAGACCACGGCCTGAACGCAGGACAGATGGTGCGCGAAGCTGCCAAACTGATCAAGGGTGGCGGTGGCGGACAGCCCCACTTTGCTACAGCAGGCGGTAAAGACAAAGACGGCCTCTCAGCCGCCGTTGACAAAATTATCGCAATGGCTAAAGCTAAGTAATTCTCAGCACTCCTACTGATATTGATAGAACTCTCCCCAAAAAAACTAATAAAAAGAAACGCAAAGACCCAACACGACATTAGGAAAGGGTCTTTGCGTTTTGTTTTTTCTAAAGGCAACCATGGGGAGAAGGGAAACAAACAAAAAGTATATTTAAACAAAAGTATATATAAACAAAAAGAGATCGTATAAGTAAAAATAACGTATTAAACAAAGAGAAGAGTATTATGAAAAAACTTTTTACCGCTATCTGCCTCGCGCTGGTCACTGCTACCGCACTGGCTATACCAGCCAAGAAAGGGCTATACACAACGCTGAAGCTTGACAACGGCACCGAGGTAAGAGCACAGCTCTGTGGCGACGAGCACCTCAAGTTTTACCTTGCCGACGATGGCACACGCTACACCCGCAACAGCAACGGCACATACAGCGTGGCCGACATGACAGCACTGCGCACACAGGCTCGCGCACGTCGTGCCAAAATAGCACGCCGCCAGGCCGCACACCGCAAGAGCATGGCCCGCGCATGGGGCGACACGCAAGGCCCTGGCATCAGCGTTAATGGCTATCACGGAAAGAAGAAGGGTCTTATCATCTTGGTCGATTTTTCCGACACCAAGTTTAAGCCCGAAAACAACCAAGCTAAATACAACGACATTGCCAACAAAGAAAACTATACCGAAGGCAACTTTGTGGGCAGTGTACACGACTATTTTCACGACCAAAGCAACGGACAGTTCGACCTCACCTTCGACGTCATGGGCCCTATCACCATGAAGAAAAACTATGCCTACTATGGCCAAAACGACAAGGATGGCAACGATATGTATGTGGGCGAAATGGTGGCCGACGCCTGCAACGCCATTAAAGACCAGGTAAACTTTGCCGACTACGACTGGGATGGCAATGGCGAGGCCGATCAGGTGTTTGTTATCTATGCAGGCATGGGTGAGGCCGACTTCTCATCAGGTGGCGAAAACTACATCTGGCCACATATGTTCTACCTGTCAGAGAGCGACTATGGAAAAACCCTCACCATCGATGACATAGTGATCGACACCTACGCTTGCACAAACGAGATCACACCTGGCGGCAAGCAAGACGGTATGGGCACCATCTGCCACGAGTTCTCACACTGTCTGGGCTTCCCTGACCTGTACGACACCGACTATAGCGGAGGCTACGGCATGGGTTACGACTGGGACCTCATGCATGGTGGAAACAGCAACGGCAACTCGTTCTGCCCGCCTGCCTACTCGGGCTACGAGCGCTGGGTTGCGGGCTGGAAAGAGCCTGTTGAGCTAACCGAGACAGCCGACATTAAAAACATGAAGGCGCTGGAACAGGGGGGCGAAACATACATTATATATAATGATGCTAATAAGAACGAGTTCTACTTCATAGACAACCGCCAACCCAGCAAGTGGGATAGCAAGCTGCCAGGAAAAGGCCTCCTCGTAACACACGTCAACTATAACAAGAACCAGTGGCTGAATAACGCCGTAAACGACGACCCCAGCCAGCAAAACTGGACCATCATAGCTGCAGACAACAAGTATGGCGACTACGACACTGGCACCGACGCCTACCCCTACCGCAAGAGCGCTACCAATGTTAACGACAGCCTTACTAACAACTCTAAGCCTGCTGCACTGCTGTATAACCGCAACAGCGATGGCACGCTAAACATGAACAAGGCGTTGCTAAACATTGCACAGAACAGCGATGGCACTATGTCGTTCACCTTCCGTAGCGCTGCCGACAACCCCGTGCCCGAGGTAAAACCAGGCAACGTGCTGTTTAAAGAAACCTTTGATAAGTGTGCAGGAAAGGGCGGAAACCCCAACGGCGACACCCCAGCCATATGGTCGGGCAGTGCAGGGTCGGCAGCCTTTAAGCCCGACAACGAGGGCTGGAACTATTATCGTGCCTATGGCGCCTATAAGTGTGCGCGCTTTGGTTCGTCACAGGCCGAAGGCTATGCCACCACACCCTCGTTCTACGCCACCGGAACCGTAAACCTCACCTGCAAAGTGGGCGCTTGGGCTAACACTAACGAAACGCTCACCATCTCTTATGGCGACAACGAGATAAAGAGCCTCAAGGTTCCTGGCGGACAGTGGATCGACATCAACGTCAACTTTGAAGGCAATGGCGAAAACACCATCTCTTTTGCCGGCATACAACGCATGTTCCTCGACGAGATAGAGGTAAAAGCAGTAGCCACTGGCATAAACAACGTGGTTACCAACGCACACAACGCCACGAAAGGCCAAGGCCGCATCTACACCATCGAGGGCCAATATGTGGGCAACAACAAGGCCGTGCTGCCCCACGGCTTATACATTGTTAATGGAAAGAAATTTGTGAAGTAAAAAAAGCACAACCGAAAAAGTTTTGCTCTCTGTGCGAAACTACCTTCAATAAAAGGAGATAAATGCTAACCCTATAAAGGGGCATTTATCTCCTTTTTTGGGGCTAATATATTATTTTGGGGGCTAATATATTATCTTGTTGGGGCTAATTATTATCTTGTTGGGGCTAATATTTTATCTCCTTTTATGCTAATATTTTAATAATATTTGGCTCATGAATGAGCGATACTCGTTAGGGGTATATTGTTTCTTCTTTTTAAACATCCTAATAAAGTTCGACATATTATTAAAACCACTACTATAACATATCTCTGAAACAGTTTGGTTCGTATCAGACAACAATTGGCAAGCCTTCGCTATGCGTAAACTGTTTACATAATCAATAAATGTAGTATTCGTTTTCGATTTAAAGAAATGACTAAAAGCCGAGTCGGACATACCAACAAGTTCTGCCACATCAGAAAGAACTATCGACTCGGTAAAATGAGCCTCAACATAGCTACACACCTTTGCTATTCGGCGGCTTTTTGAAGCCAGCACCGTGTCGCGTGTATCATATTTATTACTAACAAGTGTATACCTGTCAGAAATTGCAAGATCGTACAGAAGCGAGAAAAAAGCAAGTGCTGTTTGAAAACCTTGCAAACGAGTTAGTTCAATAATTTTGTCTTTAATCTTCAATTGAGCATCACGAGAAAAGCAAACACCTTGCTTCGAATCGTTAAGCAATTTCTTTATAGGCGCGAACAAACGTTTATTCAAAATGGGCAAATAAAGGAAGCTCTCAGAAAACTGTATCGTGATAACATGATTTCCCTCTACCACTTTTCCGCACCATTTATGGCTCAGATTAGGCCCAATCATCACTAAATCAATATCTTTAAACACCTCTATCGAGTCGCCTACAATGCGTTCTCCATACGTGTTCATCACCAGATTTATTTCATATTCAGGATGATAATGTACCGAATAATCAAATTCGGCATTGGGATGATTTAACACAATGAACAAGTCTTCATCCACAATCGGTATGATTTCTTTCTGTATGTCTTTCATTTTTTGAATATTTTATTACAAATTTATGAAATTAAAATTATAGTACAATACGTTTTTCAAAATAGTATAATCATTCAACAATAATTACTATCAATATTTATCTTCATTTATATAATTTTGCAGTTGTAAAATCTAAATCGTATGAATAATTTTTCAATAAGCAAGTTTGACATAGCTATTGTCATTGTATATTTAGCCATAATAATATGGTGGGCTTTAAAGAACAGTAAGAGCACCGACTCGCAGTCGTATTTTTTGGCAGGCCGAAGCATGCCTTGGTGGGTTGTAGGTTTATCGCTTTTTGCGGCCAGCATCTCAAGCACCACCCTTATTGGCCAGTCGGGCGATGCCTATCACACAGGTTTGGCCGTTTTCAATTATAACCTGGCAGGTGGCATATTGGTGATGGTATTTTTTTCACTTTTCCTCTTACCACTTTATATAAAGTCGAAAATCTTTACCATTCCCGAGTTTTTAGAGAAACGTTTTGACAGCCGTTCTCGTTATTTTTTCTCAGGCATTTGCATCATTGGCAATGTTTTCCTTGATGCTGCAGGCGCGCTTTATGCGGCAGCCTTAATTATCAAGCTCGTTGTGCCCGATGCCGACTTGCATCTTATCATTGTCATCTTCGCATTGATATGTGCTTCATATACCATACCTGGTGGCCTATCGTCAGCCATCAATGCCGAGTTTGTTCAAGCCGTGATACTCATTCTTGGCTCATGCATGTTAGCCTTTTTCTGTTTTCAACAAGGAGGCGACTATTTTGTGCAGCTATGGAAGGATAACGACCTCTTGGTAGGCCTTATCCGTCCGATGGACGACGTAGCCACCCCATGGCTGGGCCTTATTGTGGGCATGCCTATAACAGGTCTTTATTTTTGGGCAAACAATCAAACCCTTGTTCAGCGTGTGTTAAGCAGCAAGACAATTGACGAAGGCCGAAAAGGTGTTATCTTTGCAGGCTTCCTTACACTGCTCACCTTATTTATAATAGCCATTCCAGGCGTTATTGCTCGCTACCTCTTCCCTGGCCTCGAGAAGCCCGATATGGTATATCCTAATATGGTGATGCAACTCATTCCTACAGGTCTTTTGGGCATCATGCTTGCAGCGTTGCTCTCGGCATTAACCTCTACGCTGAGCGCCATACTTAATTCTACCTCTACATTATTCACCATGGACTTTTATTCAAAGTTCAACCCCCAAGCCTCGTCAAAACAGTTGGTAATCGTAGGCAAGATAACCTCGTGCATCATTATTATCATAGCCGCCTTATGGGCTCCGCAGATAGGCAAGTTTGGTTCTCTGCTGAAATATTATCAAGAAATGCTTTCATACATGGCACCTCCTATCGTTGCCACCTTCCTTTTAGGCATCTTCTCGCGCCGTGTAAATGGCCAAGGAGCCTTTTTAGGCCTGCTGGCAGGGTTATTAATTGGTGTTTGCGCATATATCTTCAAGCAGCAGCTATTTGGCAATCTTCACTTCTTGCTCATCGTTCCGTTCCTCTTTGTAGGTAGTGCTATTGTTACATACGCTTGCAGCCTTTTCTTTGCACCCCCGAAAGAAGAAAAGCTTGAAACAACAACCTTCAAATGGCATGATACGAAAGAAGAGATACACCGAGCATACACCATGCCTTGGTACAAAAACTACTTTATCTATGCTCAACTACTGGTTGTAGGCTGCATTATCGTATATATTGTTTTTGCATAACAAAGAATTTTATTCGAATAAAACTAACGCTATAAAAAATTTTTGATGATATGAAACTAAAGAAATTTGACGGTAACCCTATACTCAGCCCATGTCCAAACAATGAATGGGAATCGTTGGTTACCTGCAATCCGGGAGTCATTTACGACAATGGCGTTTTTTATATGCTATACCGTTGTGCAGGCGACGACGAGAAACACGTTATTCGTTTCGGACTGGCCGAGAGCAAAGATGGCTTTCACTTTACACGTATGTCAAACAAACCCGTTTTTGGTCCGAGCGAAGACGGCCCTGACAGTGGTTGCATTGAAGACCCACGCATTGTAAAATTTGACGACAATTTCTACATCACCTATGCCTATCGTCCGTTTGCACCAGGCAGATACTGGACCTTTGCACACGATGTTGTGCTCACACCCCCATGTGGCGAGCACACCCCTCATGCCATGAGCAAAAACCTTGGCAACACGGGCCTGGCCATCACAAAAGATTTTAAAACCTATCGACGTTTAGGACGCCTCACCTCGCCTGTTCTTGATGATCGCGACGTGATGTTCTTTCCCGATAAAATTAATAACAGATATGTTATGATGCATCGCCCAAAACAATACATTGGCAACCAATTTGGGGTGAGCTATCCATCTATCTGGTTGAAATTTTCTGACGACCTGCTGAGCTGGGAAGACAAAGAAAGCCACTTGCTGATGACAGGTATCGAGGGCACATGGGAAGAGAAGATAGGCGGTAGCGCCCCTCCTATAAAGACCGATAAAGGATGGTTTATGCTTTATCATGGTGTAGAACATGGTGGTAAAGGATATTACAGGGTAGGAGCCGTATTGTTAGATCTCGACAATCCGCTTAAAATTATAGGCCGTACGCCAGAACCCATCCTTGAGCCCGAGTGCGAATTTGAGACCCAAGGGTTCTATACGGGCTGCGTTTTCCCCACGGGCAATGTGGTTGTTGACAACACGCTATACGTATATTATGGAGGTGCCGACAAATACATAGGTGTTGCAACCTGCAATATGAACCAACTAATTGAATACTTACTTACCGACGAATGTAAAAAACAAGCAGAAAAAACTATTTAAAAACAAACAGAACCTTACAGGCAATCGTTAAGAATGAAAGAAAATGTAAATTCTAGACACGCACGTTCTTTCCCTGTTCACTTGTCAGTTCAGCTTTGCCGCTTACCTAAGCAAACACGCGTTGACTGGCAGCAAGATAAAAGCTTGCAAAACTAAATTTTTAAATTTAACAATCTTTATTCTATGAATAATCATGTAAAAAACGTCAAAAGGATATCGTTATCACGATTGTTGATAACATTCTTTTTCCTGTGTTGTACAAACATTATGTTTGCACAATCAGCAAAGATTGATATCGCAGGAAGTGTGACCGACAAAGCCGGAGAGCCATTGATAGGTGTTACCGTAAGAGAAGAAGGAACAAAAAACGCCACTGTAACCGATATGGATGGTGCATATACCCTAAAAGCCGTTAACGCTAAAGGCCAACTTAAATTTTCTTATGTAGGCATGACCGATAAGGTGATAGCTGTCAATGGTAAGAAAATGAATGTCGTCATGTCGGCCGACGAAAAGGTTCTCGACCAAGTGGTCGTTATTGGTTATGGCAGCGTTAAGAAAAGCGACCTCACAGGTTCTGTAACAAGTGTTGAGATGGACCAACTGAAGGCCACGCCTTCAAATTCGGTTGAAGGCCTGCTTCAAGGAAGAGCGGCTGGTTTGCAAGTAGTAAACAGTTCGCAAGGCCCTGGCGCAAGTTCTACCGTACGCATTCGTGGTGGCAGCTCGCTCAATGGTTCAAACGCGCCATTGGTGGTTGTCGATGGTTTTCCTCTTGGCGATGCTGGCGACTTAAAACAAATAAACCCTGCCGACATTGTTAACCTTGAGGTATTGAAAGATGCATCGGCCAGTGCCATCTATGGTTCGCGTGGTGCTAACGGTGTGATCATGATTACCACCAAGCGTGCTAAAACAGGCACTACCAATGTAAGCATACATCAGCAGCTCACGCTGTCGCAGTTTAGCAGCAAGCTTGATATTTGGCGCGACCCCGTGTTGATGGCTCAGCTGAGCAACGAAGCTCGTACCAATGCTGGCCTACTGCCACTATACAATGGTAGCATCAACTCGTCAGGCGTATATTACCCCAGCGTTGAAGAGCTAATGACCACCTGGACCACCCGCACACACTGGGACGACATTGTGTTCCGCGATGCACCTGTGTTGAACAACACCACTGCCACCATTTCAAGTAGCAACGACCGAACCATGTTCAACCTTAGTGCCAACTATTATACTGACCAAGGCATGTATATTAAGGATGATTATAAGAAAGGAGGCTACAACCTTAGCATCGATCATAACATCTATGATAATTTCAAGGTGCGCTTCTCAAACATCCTTACGGCTGGTTGGAGAAACAATAACGGAGGATTAAGTTATAACCGTAACCCCATTTTCCCCGTATATAACGAGGATGGTTCATATTATCTTGCAAACGCTCAAGACTACTGGCACCCATTAGCACTGACAGAGAAGAAAAGCGACAAATCGAAAACGCTTGACGTCATCTCATCAGTAGCCCTTGAATGGCAGATTATTCCTGAACTGCGACTCACCACACAAGCCAACTATAAGTTTGGTAAGTCGACATCTGACCGTTATTATCCTAAAAAATATACCGAGATAGGAACGATGAACAATGGTCAGGGCGAAATATCAAACTGGGAAGGCAACAACATTGTTTGGGATATCTATGCCAACTTTAATAAAACCTTCAACAAGCATAACCTTGGCGTAATGGCAGGTTACTCATGGGAGTATAACAACAGCCGTAGTTCTGACCTCGTAGCACGCAGCTTCGTTAACGAGGCGCTGGGCAACGAAAACATGTCGGCAGGTTCGCCTGAAAAGAACACCATCAGCAATGGCTATACCAGCAGCACCATGCTCTCGGCCATGTTCCGTGCCAACTATACCTACAACAACCGCTATCTTGCCACCTTTACAGCTCGTGCCGACGGCAGCTCAAAGTTTGGCGATAACAACAAATGGGCCTTTTTCCCCTCAGGAGCTCTTAGCTGGAAAGCACACGAAGAAACGTTTGTAAAGAACCTAAAGGTTTTTGATGAGCTGAAGTTCCGCCTCAGTTATGGTATCAGCGGCAACCAAGGTATTAGCCCCTACCAAACCTTGAGCCGATATGGCACCGACAAATATTATAACAACGGCACATGGGTAACAACAATAGGCCCTGGCTATGTGTCGGGCTGGACAGGTCCAGGATGGATTTACCGTGTATGGAGCGGCATACCAAACCCCGACCTCAAATGGGAAACAACCGCTCAGACCGACTTTGGTATCGACATGGCGTTCTTTAACCGTCGCCTGCGTGTGGGCCTCGACATCTACGACAAGCAAACAAGCGACCTGCTTCGTCAGCGCAACCTGGCCCTCTCGTCAAGCTATGATAAGATGTGGGTGAACGACGGAAAAATACAGAACCGTGGTTTCGAGGTTACGGTCGATGCCGACATTGTAAGCACAAAAGATTGGCACCTCGGCTCTACATTTATCTTCTCAATGAACCGTAACAAGGTGAAAGACCTGGGCAACACCTTAGAGTCGGGCCTCATCTCTGACCCCATGACGGGCATGCTGTTCGAATATTCAGGCAACAGTCTTGAGCAGTATCGCGACTATACCAACATTCTTGCCATTGGTAAGCCCATAAACGTGTTCTACGGTTATAAGGTAAACGGCATTGTGCAGAGCATGAACGATGGCATTGACGCTGGATTGCAAGGCGACTATGCTCAGCCTGGCGAGTTTAAATATGTTGATTTGAATGGCGACGATGCCATTAGCGAGGCCGACAAGTGCATCATAGGCGACCCCAACCCCGACTTCACCGCCAGCCTAAACCTCGACCTCTCGTGGAAGAACTGGAACTTGAACATCTTCCTTAACGGCGTTTTTGGCAACGATGTGCTGAACACACAAAAGTTTGGGCAGCCCAGCAACAACCCGCTGCGCTGGACAAAAGACAACCCCACCAACGCTTACCCCAGCCTGCGCGATGGTAGACAGACAAAAATGTCTGACTGGTGGATAGAAGATGGCTCGTTTGTGCGTATACAGAACGTAACACTGGGTTACACCTTCAACTTTAAGAAGACAAATATTGTTGAAAAGCTACACCTCTACGCCAATGTTTCAAACCTCTACACCTTTACCAGCTTCAAGGGCTACGACCCCGAGGTGGGCCTGAACGGCATTTATAGTGGTGGCTACCCCCGTCTGCGCAAATGGACAGTGGGCTTTGATTTAACTTTCTAAAAACGTTACTACAATGAAAACAAAAAAATATCTGTCGCTGCTTGCCGCCGCCCTGCTGTTTACGGCTTGTAGCCTTGACGAGAAGCCATACGGCTTTTACTCGGAAACCAACTTTTACAAGACCGCTGACGATGCCGAGGCCGCCCTTTTGTATGCTTATGGCACGCTCAACTATCTTGAATATTCGCGTGCGGTGTTCTTCCTTGGCGATATGCCCACCGACGAGCTTACCACCAAGAGCGATGCGTCGGCCGAAAACCAAGACATCAAGCGCTGGAAGATTGACAACTTCAAGACCAACACCACGCTTGAAAACTATTTTAAGTATGCCTTCATAGGCGTGAACCGTGCCAATGGCGTGATACAGAATGTAGAAAACGCATCGTTCGACGAAAACCGTCGTAAGCAGATACTGGGCGAGGCTTATTTTCTCAGAGCATGGAACTATTTTAACCTGGTGCGCAACTTCGGCCTCGTGCCTATGCACGCTACCATGGTTGACAAGCTTGACAAAACATCGACCCCGCTGGCGGCAAACCTCGACCAGGTATACGATCTTATCTTGGGCGACTGCCGTAAGGCTACCGACCTGCTGACCGTAAACGCCACACCCCAGCTGGGGCGCATTGACCGTGTAGCAGCCCAGTCGCTGGCGGCCAAGGCATACCTATATGTGGCGTCGGCAAAGGAGAACGGCGTAAAGCTATACCGCGACATGAAGCGCCAAACCGAGGTGATGTATGACAGCGTGGCTTATTATGCTGGCGAGGTGGTAAACCACCAAACCACCTATGGCTTTGAAAACAACCTGCTCGACATTTACGATGTAGAGAAGCCACGAGGCAAAGAGCACATCTTTATGATGTCGATGGACCGTTCGGGCGTGAGCGAGGGGCAGTATTCGAAAATATCAAAAATGTTTATTCCTTACGTTGATGGGGCTACCATATACCTGAAACAGGGCGACAGCGATGCCTTCATACCATCGCACGATGGGTGGGGCGAATATCAAACCACAGCCCAATTCTACAATAGCTTCGACCCCGCCGACAAGCGTAAAACCGAGCTTATTGTGAATAAGGTGTATCGTGCCGATGGCAGCATTAATGCACAATATCCTAACGGCGGGCTGCAATATCCGTTCTGCCGTAAGTATATCGACCCAAAGTTTGATGGCGACAAAACCAGCACACGCCCCTTCCTCATCAGGTTCTCTGACGTTGCCCTTATCTATGCCGAGGCCGTGGGACCCACAGAAAAGGCTTACGCACTGGTAAACTTCATACGACAGCGCGCCGGATTGGGCGCCCTGCCTGCGAACCTGAGCAAGGCCGACTTTCGTAAGGCGGTGATACAGGAGCGCAAATATGAAATGGCGTTTGAGGGCGACTATATGTACGACATTCGTCGCACAAACAAGATAAACAGCATTGCTGCGGCACAAAGCTTGGGCGAAGATCAATGCACCTTCTACCCCATTCCGCAAGCCGAGATAAATTTGAATGGAAGTTTAAAATAACATCTACAAAAACGGTTTTTACGATTATGAACAAATTATTTAAATATGCCGTCTTGCTGACAACGGTGTTCACCATGCAGTCGTGTGTGAAAGATCTGCAAGACGATATAAACGACGGGGGCTGGAACCACGAACGCTCTGTCATTAACATTGCCTTTGAAAACCAAATAGGAAAGGCCGTTATTGAAAACATCGACGCTGAAACGGGCGACATTGAACTGAGCATAAACGTAGGGGCACAACCCAGCATGGCAAGCGTAAAACTTACCAGCATGGAGGTGTCGTATCAGGCAAAAACATCTATCAAGGTAGGCGATGCGGTAGACTTCAGTGCGGGTTCAGCACAGTTTACCGTTACCTCTGCCTTGGGCGAAACACGTACGTATAACATCAAGGCCAACGCCTTCAGAGAAGAGATAGAAGGCACCTGGAAAATTGATGCTCCGCTAACGGTGTATGGCGGCACAGGGCCCGAATATGGCGGCGCAGCGGTAATGGCGCTAAAAGACAAGTCGTGGTGCTGGCACGAGGCCACCAGTCCTGCCAAGGAAGAAGACAACATTATTACGTTTAAGCTAACGGGCGTGTCAGAGGCAGGCAACCCTATGGGCACCTGCGTAAACGATGCTGGCAACGATGGCACCTATGCCGACTTTGTGTTTCTGGCAAGCATGAACAAAGAGGGCGACCAGGATATTGACCTGAAGAAATTCTACCGACAGATACCTGAAGGCGAGAGCACATGGGAACGCGACTATAATGCGGGCACCATCACCTTTACCGACAAAAACGGGCGCCAGACAACGGGCACCTTCATAGGTAGCGGAACGGTGAACTGTGGCTACGAAAAAACATATACGGTGGCCGACCATGCCTTCCAGTTTAACCTCAATGGCACCGACGACTGGAACAACATTTACAGCGACTATGATAAGTTTGTAAAGAAACCACGCATCTTCTGGGTTTCAATAACAAAACTTCAATAACAAGATTGTTTATGAAGAAATCAAGTTTCATACTTTCATTGATGCTTCTGTGGAGCAGCTTTGCTGCTTCGCAGACCATCGTTGAATATGCGATGGACCACATCATCAGTAACAACTATATTGGCAACGGTGCACAGTGGGACCCCTACCAGTTAGACTATGGGCATGGCAAGATGCAAATGACCGAAGCCGAATGGCAGAAAATATATAAACGGCTCGACTTTATGCGACCGCAGCTCATGCGCGTGGTGCATAACACCGCCGAACTGATGACGACGGGCAAGCTCGACCCTTCGGGAAACATCGACCAGGTAACACACATTCTCGACTATTGTCAGAAAAACAACATCACCGTTATCTTTGGCGATTGGGGATGGGGGCTGGCCGACGCTAAGGCCAACACCTACGACAAGAAAAAAATTGAGATGGCGGCCGACTATGTTACCTTTCTCGTTAAAGAAAAAGGATACAGCTGCATCAAGTATTATAACATGATAAACGAGCCTAACGGCTTCTGGTCGACCACCGAAGGCAACTATGACCTATGGCGCAACATAACGCTATGCTTTTACAACAAGCTGAAGAAAAACCGTATGCTCAACCATATAAAACTTGTAGGTGCCGACTTGGCTATATGGACACCGGCCGAAGTGGATTGGCAAGAAAAGGCGTCGAAAGACATCAACCTGGGGCTATACGACATTCATACCTACCCCTCGAAGGTGACGGTAAACTCGGGCCAATATGGAAAAATATGCAAGGCATATAAAGATGCTGTACCACAGGGAAAACAAATTGTGATGGGCGAGATAGGACTGAAGTTTGTTGAACCCACCGACTCGCTATATCAGCAAGAAAACCTGCGCCGAGCAGCTGCTCTGCCCTATGCCTCGATGGACGACTCGCAAATGTTTATCTTCGATTATATGTATGGCACCGACATGGCCGACGTGCTGATGCAAACGGCCAACGTGGGCTATGCGGGATGCGTGGCATGGATGCTGGACGATGCTATGCATAGCGCCGAGGCACCTGACAAACTGAAGATGTGGGGCTTTTGGAATATCTTGGGCGACGAATTCTTCGGCAGCGAACAAGAAAACATACGCCCTTGGTATTATGCCTGGAGCCTGCTGTGCCGATATATGCCACAAGGATGCAGCATATACGAAACAAAGATCAAGGGTAACCCTAACATCAAGGCTTTGGCCGTGAAGAAAGATGGCAAGACAATGCTGGCCGTGCTGAATGTGTCGAAACGCCCACAAAAGGTTACGCTGCAAGGCAAAACCAATATGACATCGTGCAAACAGTATATCTATGCCGAGGGACGCTTAAAAACTTCGGAAGAAAAAATTCTTGAGCCCAATAATCCTCACTTACACCTGAACCTGGTAAAAGGCGAAAACATTGATATGCCAGGCGAAGCGCTTTATATATATACCGACTTTGACTTTTAAAAACTACAAAACAATGATACTGAAAAAAATATTTAAGGCATCGCTACTGGTGTCGCTCACCCTTTTGGCCTCGTGCTCAAGTGCTAACGATGAACCTGGCGAGAAGAAAGGCCCCGACGCCAGTGCTGTAAACACGCTCAGCATTACCGACAAAGAGGCTACGGCCGAAACAAAGGCACTGTATGCTAACCTGTGGGTGGTGCAACAAACGGGCTTTATGTTCGGACACCACGACGACCTTACCTATGGCCGCTACTGGCAGTATGAAGATGGCAACAGCGACACGAAGCAGGTGTGTGGCGATTATCCGGCCGTGTATAGTGTAGACGTGGCCGAGGTAATGGACAACCGAGCTGAAACACAGGCCGAGGTAAACGCCATTAGAAAACGCTGCATTGAGCAAGCATATAACCGCGGCATGGTGGTTGTAGCATGTATGCACCTGAACAACCCGCTAACAGGAGGCAATGCCTGGGACAACAGCAGCAACCAGGTAGCAAAACAAATTCTGACCAATGGCAGCCCAACGCAAACCCTATATAACAGCTGGCTGAACAACCTCGTGGCCTTTGCACACGGCTTGAAAGGAAACGATGGAAAGCTCATCCCAATCATCTTCCGTCCGTTCCACGAGCACACACAAAGCTGGTCGTGGTGGGGAAACCAATGCACCACTGAGGCCGAATTTGTAGCGCTGTGGCGATACACCGTCGACTATCTGCGGCAGGCTGGCGCACACCAGTTTATCTACGCCATCTCGCCACAAATGGACACACCCAAAACCATGAACGACTTTACCTACCGCTGGCCTGGCGACGATTATGTCGATTTTATAGGCATGGATTGTTACAACAATGGCGTGGCCACCACCATGTCTACCAATATGCGTATGCTGCAAAAGGTGTCTGAAGCCAAACTTAAACCATGCGGTATAACCGAAACTGGCGTTGAGGGCTTCACCGACAAAAAATACTGGACCGAGCAAATTCTGGCGCCGTATGAAAGACGTAAGCTGAGCATGGTGATTACATGGCGTAACAAATATGTGAACGGCGACGAACAAGACAAACATTATTTCTCGGTGTATAAAGGGCACCCCTCTGAGGCCAACTTTATTCGGTTCTATAACGATCCGCACACCCTCTTCTGCGCCGACCTAAAAGACATGTATACCATGCCTGAAGGCTTCACTATTAAATAAGGTGTTTAGTTGATTATAAATTGGTATTATTATAAAAAGGTGTAACACCCTCTAAAGAGAGAGAGATCTCTAAACAAAAAAACAATTTGGTTGAAATTTTAAAGGGCCGATTTCCAAAACACGGATTTCGGCCCTTTTTAGTAGCTATCCATTTCTGCATAAATATACAATATTGAGAGGTGGTTGAGAAAGGCATCAAATTACGGTCTGAAAGCATGGGTTTCAGGGCCTAAAAGCATGGGTTTCAGGGCCTGATATGGGCCTAATCACAGTCTGAAACCCATGCTTTCTCAAATGAAAGGTATCAACTTTGAAAAGTGAAAGCACAGGACATACTTTTGATTATAAACTGTAAGTTTTTTAAACAATCTTTTGTTAACGTATGCAAAACAGCCCATTTACATAAATATTCACTTTCGCCTGAAATTCTGCATAAATATACAAAACGGGCATTTACATTACGTTCTGCTCACACCTTATATATATATTACATAAATGTCATATATCTATACAATGCACTTACGATATATGCCACATTGTCAGCCAACATGTCAATATGCTTGTCAGTCAAACATCACTTGCCATAGGTTGGCACAGCATTTGTATGATAAGAGGCGAACAACGTTCAGAAATGAACATCAACATTAACAGAAAATAAAAATAAAAAAATATACAATTATGGGAAAGATTATTGGAATCGACTTAGGTACTACAAACTCATGTGTTGCCGTGTTTGAGGGCAACGAACCTGTAGTAATTGCCAACAGCGAAGGCAAACGCACCACTCCTTCAGTCATTGGTTTCGTAAAAGACGGCGAGCGTAAGGTGGGCGACCCTGCAAAGCGTCAGGCTATCACCAACCCGAAGAACACCGTATATTCAATCAAGCGCTTCATGGGCGAAACCTATGAGCAGTGCGCAAAAGAGGTAACCCGTGTGCCGTTCAGCGTCGTAAACGAAGGTGGCTATCCTCGTGTCGACATCGACGGCCGTAAATATACTCCGCAGGAAATTTCAGCAATGGTGCTTCAGAAAATGAAGAAGACCGCTGAAGACTATCTGGGACAGGAAGTAACCGACGCCGTTATCACCGTTCCTGCTTACTTCTCCGACTCACAACGTCAGGCTACAAAAGAGGCTGGACAAATTGCAGGTCTCAACGTTCGCCGTATCGTGAACGAGCCTACCGCAGCCGCTCTGGCCTACGGTGTAGACAAGGCTAACAAGGAGATGAAAATTGCTGTGTTCGACCTCGGTGGCGGTACATTCGATATCTCAATCCTTGAGTTTGGTGCTGGCGTGTTTGAGGTGCTCTCTACCAACGGTGACACACACTTGGGTGGCGACGACTTCGACCAGGTTATCATCGACTGGCTTGTTCAGGGCTTCAAGGCCGACGAAGGCATCGACCTCTCAAAAGACCCCATGGCTATGCAGCGCTTGAAAGAGGCTGCCGAGAAAGCTAAGATTGAGCTGTCAAGCACCACAACAACAGAAATTAACCTGCCCTACATCTCAGCCGAGGGTGGCGTGCCCAAACACTTGGTTAAGACCCTGACTCGCTCACAGTTCGAGCAGTTGGCCCACAGCCTCATCCAGGCTTGTCTCGTTCCTTGCCAGAACGCTATGCGCGATGCTAAGCTGCAGACCAGCGACATCGACGAGGTTATCCTTGTAGGTGGTTCAAGCCGTATCCCCGCTGTGCAGACATTGGTTAAAAACTATTTCGGCAAAGAGCCTTCAAAGGGCGTAAACCCCGACGAGGTAGTGGCCGTAGGTGCTTCTATCCAGGGCGCCATCTTAAACAAAGAGAGCGGTGTGGGCGACATCGTGCTGCTCGACGTTACTCCGCTTACCCTCGGTATCGAAACCATGGGTGGCGTGATGACAAAGCTTATCGATGCTAACACCACCATCCCTGCCAAGAAGAGCGAGGTGTTCTCAACAGCCGTTGACAACCAAACCGCTGTTACCATTCATGTGCTGCAGGGCGAGCGTCCGATGGCTGCACAGAACAAGAGCATCGGACAGTTCAACCTCGAAGGCATTGCACCCGCACGTCGTGGTGTTCCGCAGATTGAGGTTACATTCGATATCGACGCCAACGGTATCCTCAACGTATCAGCAAAAGATAAGGCTACAGGCAAGGAGCAGGCCATCCGCATCGAAGCTTCTTCAGGCTTGAGCAAGGAAGAAATTGACCGCATGAAGGCCGAGGCCGAGCAAAACGCTGCTGCCGACAAGGCCGAGCGCGAGAAGATTGATAAGCTGAACCAGGCCGACTCAATGATCTTCACCACCGAAAACTTCCTCAAGGACAACGGTGACAAGATTCCTGCCGACAAGAAGCCGGGCATCGAGCAGGCGCTGCAGCAGCTCAAAGACGCTCACAAGGCCGCCGATGTAGCCGCTATCGACACCGCCATCGCTAACCTCAACCAGGTTATGCAGGCCGCCTCTGCCCAGATGTATCAGGGTGGTGCTCAGCCGGGTGCCGACGCTGGAGCTCAGGGCTTCAATGGTGCTGACGCAGGTCAGCAGGCTGGCGCTAACAACGCCAAGAGCGATGACACTATCCAAGACGCTGACTTCGAGGAGGTTAAGTAATGCCGTAACGATGTAAGTATTGTAAATGTAAAATAATAAAACCGTGTAACTCTGTGTAGTTACACGGTTTTTTTCTTTATATTTCTCATGAAAAAATGTCCACGCTTGCGCACTTTGTTAGTCACTGTGCCATTCAACTTGACGGTAAAAGTACTGCTATTTATAGGCAAGGTATTTCATCTTTCCTACAACGCCGTAAACATCATTATTTGGTACATGATATTTCCCATGTTTTGGATGGCAATATTAGACTATAAACTACACCGAATTCTTTTTGTTCCCATATGGCTATTACTGTGCTTAGGACTCGGTTATGTGCAGAGAAAGAAATTCAATCGCTTCTGCGATTTATTATTTAAGTTGTCTCAAGAATTTATCCTTTCTTTTGGCAATTATTACCTGTGGTCTGTCATTATCTGTCTACTCGTACCATTGCTGATAACAATTGCTTTGCTGATTGCCTAACCCAGTGATGTCAAACCCTAATTTTGGATTGGTCACCTGTAACAAAAATGCAGAGACTCTTAATCGCAATATCCAACTGACGGAAAAGCGATATGCAGCAATGATGAAGCTTATGCAAGAAAAGAAATCCAAGACAATAGAGCAACTACGCATACCACAAACCATGAAAGCCTTGCCACGTTTCATTTTCCTGTCGTATCCCTGGTATTGGATAAAGAGAATGTATCGAAGTGAGTACTTTCGTCAGTTTCTGGTTATTTGCATGGCGTGCCTCCTTGCCATATCTGTGTTCTTGACGATATTCTTGGCTTATGATAATGCGCAGTTGAGAGAATTTTAGTGAAACATATTTGTCTATTTCGGTAAATCCATAAACTTTCTATTAAGTGAGAGCCTACTCATTCATAACAAAACAAATAGGCGGCTCCGTTAGAATAATAAAAATACAAATAGACAATTATGATTTACGGTTACATTAGAGTCAGCAGCGACAAACAGACAGTAGAGAACCAACGTTTTGAAATCAATAAATTCTGCGAGCGTAACAAACTTGTGATTGATGGTTGGATTGAGGAAACCATCAGTGGAACGAAAGCATACAACAAACGAGAGCTGGGAAAACTTCTGAAGCGAGTACAAAAAGACGATCTCATCATTTGTGCTGAGCTTTCCCGCCTTGGTCGCAACTTGTTCATGATAATGGAGATTCTGAATATTTGCATGACAAAGGAATGTCGTGTGTGGACTATCAAGGACAACTATCGCCTTGGTGACGACATCCAAAGCAAAGTGCTCGCCTTTGCTTTTGGTTTGTCTGCCGAGATTGAGCGCAACCTTATCAGTCAGCGAACCAAGGAAGCTTTGGCGCGTAAAAAAGCTGAGGGCATTAAACTTGGCAGACCTAGGGGGAGTAAAAACATGAAGAAAAAGCTTAGTGGAAAAGACAAAAAAATTAAACATATGTTAAAAGAAGGCTTTAGTAAGACTATGATAGCAAAAAAATTAAATGTTAGTCGAAATACACTTTATCTTTATTTGAATGTCCAACAATAATGGAGGTTTAATAATGACAAATGGTATATGTTTGGTAGAGGGCAAGGTCTAAATTATGGAGGTATACCAAAACTATTGGCACCTGAAATATCATTAGGTGGTAATTTCTCGTACGATAAAAATGGTCATTTTTATAGTACGACAACTGTATATGGATATATTCGAAAAGATAATATTAGAATAACGTATGATACATTATTAGCAATAATGAACTCTCATTTGTGTTGGTGGTTTCTAAAGAACACGGGAACGGTATTGGCAAATGGCTATTTCCGTTATAAGCCAGCTTATCTTTTTCCTTTTCCAATACCTAAAATAGAAGAGACTGAAGATAGAAAAATACAAAAAATGGTGAACCAGCTATTGATTTCAGAAGAAAAGACATGTTTGTTGGAAAATCTTGACTCTTGTATTTATGGTCTTTACGGATTAACCCAAAATGAGATTGACCAAGTCTCCAATGGGTAGTTGAATGCATCGTAGTAGGTTGATTATAACCTACTACGATGCATTTTACAGCGAGAACAACGATATTGTTCTTTTCTCATCTTCTGATAGGTTGTATATAGAATATACCGCATTATCGATTCTTTTTCGATGATATAACAAATCGTTTTCTGAAATGGAGTTTTTCAACAAAAGTTCGGCTTCATTCTCTACAACCGAAATTAAATTTTTATTTGTCAGATTGTAATCAGGAATAGGGAAAGGTGATACATAATTTGTTTTAAATGTATAATAACCACCTCGTAACACATACCCTGTTTTTTGAATAAAGAACCAAAATAAGTTGGAGTTTAAAAGTCCAAGCAGGAACATGTAGCTATATTTACATTGCTCTTTTTTGATGTAGCCATAAATTTTTGTCGTACTATAAAAATGACCATTTTTATCGTACGAGAAATTACCACCTAATGATATTTCAGGTGCCAATAGTTTTGGTATACCTCCATAATTTAGACCTTGCCCTCTACCAAACATATACCATTTGTCATTATTAAACCTCCCTTTTTCTCTACCACGAAGTTCTGTTTCACATTCTTTTAGATAGCCATATCCCTTAGGAAACAACGAGGAAATTTGAGATTCTGTAAATAACTCTGCTTTTCCTGTTGAAAGGTCATACGGGAAAATAACAAACCTATTAGTAGAAAGGGGCATATATCTATGAACATCTTCCCCTTTCAACAATGGTTTTACTAATCCGTTTTCTATGATAATTCGTCTTTGGAGATATTTTGAATAGCCCTCAACTTCTTTAGAATTTACACGATGACAGTCATATAAGAAATACACATCGTCTTTACTTGTCGCAATTCCTTGAAATATTTTCTCGAAAATGTCAGACAATCTATACGGACATTGATTCAATTTCTCAAGAACTTTATTTACAGACTTATTTGTCAAAATCCATGCATCAGAGTTCTTTATATTTATATCCACAAAATCATTTGCCGTAATAGATTTTAGGAATTCATGCAGTTCATGATTGTCCTTCATATCTCTGTCTAACTCCAAATAAGATAGTTTCTCTGCCTTCTTGAAACAATGAATGCCAGTGTAAGTTGAGGCTTCAAATACTTGATATGCAACAAAATTAATAATCGAAGACATGAACGACTTTTCATAGCACAAGTTTCGTAAACCTTTTCCAAAGGAAGAGTTCGTCCACTTTACTGGCATTATATAGTATATAACTCCTGTTGGCTTTACAAGTTTCAATCCTCTTTCAACAAATGTTACATACAGGTCAAATGATCCTGTCGCAGATTTGTACATTTTAGAGAGATAATCGGCTAATTCATTGTTTGTCTTACGAAGTTCTTGAATTCTAAGATACGGCGGATTGCCAATAACAATATCAAAACCATCGCTAACGCCAAACATCCATTCTGGATCAAAGAAATCGGCAACAGCATTTTGGTCGTATGGATTCCATTCTGCAAGCTGCTTTGCATCTGCCTGTGCGAAGACGTTATCGTCAGCCAGTAATATAGTCATTCTTTCGCGAAGTTCCTTATCTTTCTGGCGCAATGTCTTTTTGCGGTTTGCAGTTTTAGCAAGAAAGTGCTCGTGTCGTATGTTTTTAAGCTCGTTCTTTAAATTTTCTATCTCCCTATCATCAAACAGATTTCCGCAATAGTCACCAACTTGAGTACGTTTTTTCTCGATTAACGAGTTGGCTGCAACAAACTTTGTTTCGAGGTTTGGCAACGTAGGAATGCCGTAGTTTGGCTTGCTTGCATCTTTCTCACAATTGCAGATAAGAGAAATGAAGAAACGTAACTTCGTGATTTGGGCTGCAATACTCTGTATGTCGCTACCATAGATGCAGTTTTCAATGATAGATAATTTCAAGTCATAAGTATTCTCTTCAGGAGAAATATGACCAAGAATGTCTATCATGCGATTGAGCAATCCCATAGGGAATGCTCCCGAACCACAAGCTGGGTCGAGTATCTTGATAGCCTTCAGCTTATCAGAAATGGTTTTGTAATCATCTGCCTTTGTCTTGTCGTAGCTAAACTCTGGCGAGAAAAGTGAACGTACAAACGCAGTGTTACCCAAATAAGAGATAAGACTCTCATCCACCATATAGTTTACAATCTCTCGTGGAGTGTAAAACGAGCCACTTTGATTGCGTGCTGTTTCTCTTGTTTCTGGGTTATAGGCTCCCAATAGGTTCTCAAACACCTTACCAAGCAACTCAGGGTCAAGCGCCACTTGCTGTTCTTCGGGCGAATTCTCCTCAATAGTGAAATTATAGCGGCTAAGTATAGAAATCAATCCTCTCTCCTCATCGAAGAAAAGGATATTCGGCACCACAGCACGATTACGGTAACGTCCGTCAGCGAATTTCTTGTCGTTGCGGCTGAAACCATCGTAATTGTAGGCTTGCTCTACCCCGTCTATAGTCTTGGTTTTGTCAAGACATTCAAATAAACCACCATTGAGGAAAGGAACCTCTGAGAACATCTTTATCACCTCATCCTCGCTGATTTTGAACATTTCTGGATAGCGGTAAAGTGTCTTGATGTCCTTCTTTACATTGGTAGCAAAGCGACGTTTGTTGCCCTGCTCGTCTTCTATGGAGCGGTTGAGGGTGGCGAAGAAAAGGTTTTGAAGAATGGCATTGTAGTAGTTGCCCACCACCTTACTTTCTGAGTCAAAGTCTTTCAGAATGGTGTCAAGAAAATCTACATCAAAGATTCTGTTTGGCACAAGTTCTTTTTGCTTGATGAACCATACAAACATGATTCGGGTTATCAAGCGGATAATTTTAGTCTCAATATCCTCACGATCATCATCTTCTGTTGATGTGTTGTTGGGGAAATATACACCCGATGCTGGGTCTACCGCCCATTGGTACCAGTCAAACAGATCCTTATAGAATTGCTTCGTAAGAGCTTCAACAGAGAAAGCTGCCGTAACATCACTGAGAGATTGCTTGCTGTCTTTAAGTGCACTAAACTGCTCAATGGCAGTACGGCATCCGCGACCTTCTCCAAGGAGATAGGTGTATCGCTTAGTATTTGTCGACAACTTCTCATAATCGCCTTTTTTGTTGAATCCCCATGTTTCGCTGACATAAGAGAAACGCAACACGCTCTCATTCTTGCGATAGCAGAACATGAAGGCACCGGCATAGCCCATACGACGCCAGTCTGCAGTAAGCATATCTCTAATACCACGTTTGTTACGTTCTATATCGACTTTATCTGATAATTCAACTTCATATATAGCTAGTTGCTGCTCATCAGACAATGTAATTGTGCCAAGCTTGAGAGCTTCTTTGGCAAAATGGCTATTAACTTTCACTTCATAAGGAGCCCTAAAGACCACTTTGCTAAGGAATATATCATGAAGCAATTGCTGCCATGCATCTCTATTGTATCTTGATTCTATTATTTCTTTGTAATTCATTGAATATGCTTTAATTAAATGATTCCGAGAGAATTATTTCTGCATTCGTTTCTTGTTCATTCATCAGAGTCTCTTGTGCAACGAAATAAGGGGAGTATTTCTTTGCCATATCGATTATTTCATCTAAGGCATCAGTTGGGGACAGTTTGTTTTTACCACTGCGAGTAAGATCCTTCTGTATGCGTTGCAAACGTTTAGGAATGTATGTGATAACACCTCGTTCTGCCAGAGCCTTTAATTGACTCACTTTTATACGAATATTAGGATCGTCTATTTCACGAATAAAAAGATTAAGCAAACTGACGGCTGTTGTCACTTGCGCGCCTAAAGATTTCTGCGCATCCTGAGCATTTTCTTGATTGCGCAGTTCTTCATCCTGCATGGCACGGAACTTCTGCAATGCCATGTTGATGTGCTTGTGATGTTGCTCTATTCGCTCAACTGATAGTTCCTCTTTTTCGGCTTTGAAATATTTAAGTGCATCAAGCACCGACAATTCCTTGGCTGTTTCTGAAACGAGGAAAAACACCTTGCGAAAGTTCGTCTTTAGGAATACGAGCGTGTCTCCAGAAAGTGTAACTCCATCAACTTGTCTTGTGTCACGTCCAGTTCTACTACGCAATGACAGTTTCTCTATGCGATTGTACTCCCTACGATTTGTCTTGTAAAGAGTTCGCAGTTCCTCATAGAATGGCAATTCTTGATTGCTTTCTTCCTTCTGTCGTTTCATGCCTTCGTCAAACAATTTAGTAAGGTCACGATCAAGAATTTCCTCCTGTGAGTAAATCTGGTTGTCCTCGCCAAATGTAGAATGAAATGTTTGTATCTTACTCAAAGCTATTTGATTCAGATTGATTTCCCTATTACCTTCACGCGAAGGATAGAACACATAGTTGTATATGTGCTTTGATGAAGAACCTATACGGTTCACACGGCCTATGCGCTGCATAAGACGTGTACTGTTCCAAGGTGTATCGTAGTTGACTATCACGTTGGCTCGATGCAAGTTTACTCCTTCTGCTAAAACGTCTGTTGTGAGGATTATATTGTATTTATTGAGCTTTGTTTTATAATTTGCATCAAAATTCTCACGAATTGTCTTGAACAGTTTACTTCTGTTGTCAGCAGAGATGACCAACACGTCCTTGCGGTTAATGCGCCGTTCGAGATACTTAACCGTATCAACAGATTCTGAAAATACTACTAACTTTTGTTCCGGACTACGTTCGACCTTAAACAACTCATGCTTTAAAAGTTCGTTGAATTTTGCAAACTTGGAATCATCTTCATCTGTTATGCCCTCCCAATCCTTGTACAGTTTTTCGAGTATCTCTTGGTCTTGCTGCAACAATTCGATATACTCAGGGTCGAAATCTTCAGCCTTAAATACAGAATTCTTTGGATTCTCCTCTGCCTTAGCATTCAATTTTTCTTCTATTTCCTCATCTGAAAGCCCTGCTTCCAACAAGTTGTTTATGTCAAGGTCTGGAGCGATGAATACCTTATCACGATTGAACATGTCAATCATATTTTGGTTCGCCTGACGGAAATTGTTCAACGATATTTGGAAAGCATAAAAACTGCTTTCAAGTCGTTTTACCAATCCATTCTTGCGGATTCCTGCCAGGCTGCGGCTTATCAATTCGGCATTGTCATACAAACCATTTGCAGCTTCAGGTTTCAAATAGGCAATAGCCTGATAACGGGCATAGCTTAACTTCTTATCAAGAGTTTCCATTGCACTTTCAAACAGATTGGCTAAACGTTCATTCAGCTCATACCTGTTTTCAATAGGACGTTCAACCTTCGGAAATCCATTTACATCTTTGTTATAACGAGCCACATTTTCAATGTCTGTCCTTGTGCGGCGGACGGTCAAAGGCTTTATAACACGGTCACGCACATGCTCGGCCAACTTCTTAAACTGTGTCACATCGAAGTTGGGGTCTTTCCTTAATAGTTGGAACTCCTTAATAAGAGGAGAGAAGAATGCTGTCAGATTAGCCACACCATCTATTGTACAACGTCGAGGGTCTTGGAACAGCTGTATCTCATTGTAAATGTCGGCAGGTGTATTGTTCATCGGCGTTGCTGAAATGAGCATAACTTTTTTCTTGTATCCCGGAATGTTGCCATTTTCTATGCGAGGCATTTTGCAGATTTCCTGCAGTTGTTCAAAGGCTGCAGTTGTGTGTGAACGAAACTTATGCGCCTCGTCCACTAATATTAAATCGTACTCGTCAGCATTCCAATAGTTATAGTTCTCCTCATCTAAAACTTTTGACAGGCTTCCATTAGATATGAATTTGGCATATTTGTCTATTCCAAAATCTTTAAATGTTGCTTTCCAGTTTTGTTCTACTGCAGGTGGATATACAACAAGAATCTTTGTCTTATCGCGTCCATTCTCTATCAAGAACTTCTTTGCAATCATGGTCGCAATGACGGTCTTGCCAAGACCAACGACATCTGCGAGGAAAAATCCATCATACCTAATGAGCTTCTGATATCCCTCCACAACTGCATCCATTTGGTAATCATACTTGGTATATCCCTCAGGCATATCAAACGGATTGTTGTCATCTGTGGCCAACACACGATCAGAGAAGTATTCCATCAGCATTTTGATGTACAAATCGTATGGAGCGACATCACCTCTTAAGTAGGTTTTGTCTATGGATGTTTTCACATCTTCTGCGGTAATCTCACAACCTTCTGCTTCTTTCCACAACAATTCAAATTCGTCTTTGGCAAATTTTACATCATCAAATCGGTCAAGCTTGACATTGAACTCATATTGCTTATCTTGCGAAATGCCAAGCCCATTACCAGATAAATTGCTTGAACCAGTTATGGCTATACCTTGTGAATACTGGTTGAAATCATCTGGATACAGAATATATAACTTTGCATGTATTCTCTTTGAAGGGTGAGCACGAAGTTCTAGCTTGCCGTCTATAAGGTCTTGAACCATCTGAAGCATACCATTTTCCACTTCCTTTGAGTAGTTAGAATGCTCTATATCCTTACGGATTTTACGCAAACAATCTTCTTTTACTTCCTCTTCTGCACCAAAGAAAATTTTTCCTTGGTTGGCGGCTTGTGCTATATACTTGTCTACATCTATACCGATAAGCACCCGCACCTTATTGATATGGTCTAAGAATGGACGCAAGGAAAAATATCCAGACGCACGCAGAAAACCGACTACAGCATCAAGATTTTTTATATGATTGTTATGTTGTAACACGCCCTCAAATTCTTTCATAAGAGTGTTTCCATTCCTATTCGTAAAGAAATTGGAATTATTTATTGTTTCGTTCATATTGTCGTTCTAATTAGGTTTATTATTGTTTCGCTCCTGGCATCTTCTTATACACAAATCCCTCGCCACCAGGGAAGTAAGCTTCGAACACCGTGCTGAGGAACTGGGCGATATTCTTACGCTTCTTGCCAATCTTGAAGAAAGCGGAACCGGCATAAGACATGAGGTCGGCTTGGCTGCACCTGGCACAGCCATCAACGACAGCGCAGCACCGACATACATAAACCTAATCTTTGCCTTGTCGCTTATGGGCGATATGTCCACAAACAGGCAAGGACAAGCGACAACGCGCTGCAGCAGAGTTCTATTTGTCCCAAGAGCAATTCTTTCTTATTCTGTTTTATCTTATTTTTTCTTTTTGTTCTCCAAAGCCTTTTTCTGTTCACTTGCCAATCTGCGTTCAACCTTCTTTACATCTTCTGCAGGAGGAAGGTTCTCTGGAACTATACCACGCTGCACAAGCATATCTCGAACAGCAGCATTGTTGGCAATATGCTCTTGGCTTATACGACTTTCTCCTTGAAGGTCTTTGGTCTGTACATTCACGCTCGTCATTTCTGCCGCAAAATCTTTTGCTTTGATACTGATAGTGGGGAGGAAATCTGCCAATGGTCGTTTCTCGGGGAGTCCCATGCGTCGCTTCAGCATTGCAGTATTCAAACGAAATAATGCTTGGTCTCCTTTGGAACGTATCACTGCAAAACTCTTGTCATTCACACCTCGTTCATAAAGTACGCCAGAAAGTTTACGCTCTGTTTCCTGTAGTTTAGCACGTGCCTTAACTCTTTCAACTTCAATAAGACGCTGTTCTATAAGTTCTGCACGACGAGTTTGCACAGCAAAGTAAGTTTGCGCAAATGCTATCTGTGGCTTGCGAGGGTCGCCATTTTGGGCGACAAGGTAGCAAGCATAGCGTGTTAGCATAATGTCATCTATCTGACGCTCAGCACCTGAACCGATAACAACCATTTTATTGACGTCAATAAAATGGTCTTCTACATTTTGTCCTACATTTACACACGCTTCCTTGGCTTTGTCTATTACCTTTGTGAAATTTTGCCAAAGTTTATATCCCAACAGAGAACACAAATCTCTTGCACTCCAACATTCTACATCATTGAGAACGCATGACACTTGTTCAAACTGAGAGAACAATGCTTGTATTTCTTCTTTTTTCATTCTGTTTCGTTTTTGAATTCTTCGAATCGCACTAAGTCGGTCAATTCTACATCTAATATTTTGGCAATCTGCATCAGATTACCTAAGTCTGGTTGACTTGAATTGGTACACCATTTTGATATGGTAGTTTGGTCTTTACCTAATTGTTCAGCCAACCATTTGTTCGTCCGCTGCTTTTCTGCAAGAACTACTTTTAGCCTATTTAAATTTTTACTTACCATATAGTAATCGTTTCTCTTGGCAAAGATACTGCTAATTTCTCTATATAAAGAAAATCTAAATAAAATTTATAGCTTATTTGCAACAAAATGAATTAAATTCTATTATTAAGCATGTGTTTCTTTTTTTTGCTTAATTAAAATGCGTTCATATTTGTACCAAGAAATGCTAATTTATTGACTATCAATATAGTTTATTTTCGAGGAGGTGAAGTTTCTCTGCCTTCATAATCACACCGCCATTGGCATTAGCCATAGCCACAATGGGCACAGCTAACGTTTTCGGTTTATTCCTCCTCGCTCCAATCACCGATGTTTTGTCTCATCGGTGCCTTGGCGCCACCCCAGGATCCGTTGGTGCTTTCTGAGCTATTAAAATCTATTTTGTTTTCGCTGGTATCGTATTTTGGGCCGCCGGAACCTGCCAAGATGGTGGTGTTTTCCATGCCAAATTCGATTATTTTAGGTGCAATGTATTTGTTCTTTCTTATGGTTTTGTTCATTGTTGTTTGTATTTCTGATTTGGTTTTAGTTTGTTTATGTATGCAAAATTAGTGGTATTCAGTTGGATATGCAAGTAAAAAACGAATGTTTGTGGATGTTGAGTACTATGAATTGTGGGGTTTTATAACTAACTTTTGTGGCAGTTTGTGATTAACTTTGTAGCTAACCTTGTCCGTATATTATAAATTTGTGTTAACTTTGACGGAAAATACAAATGTTGATAAAACCTGTTGGCGGAATTAATTTAGTGCATACCTCTTTCTTGCCTTTGCAAACGGAATGTATGTCGGTTTCCAATCCCTTTGGTTGAGCCGATACGGACACTCCAGTCTTATGTGTGCGGTTTCGAACAAGTC
>ENA-ORSO01000291-ORSO01000291.1-human-gut-metagenome-genome-assembly--contig:-NODE-291-length-44922-cov-17.235808_pt1 | contig 44922 bp, 36 predicted proteins | sample MGYA00241902_ERZ509168 | MGnify/ENA primary metagenome ERZ509168 (study PRJEB26280, sample SAMEA2338806) | human gut metagenome | biome: human gut; feature: human-associated habitat; material: faeces... | reverse complement strand
GAGATTACTGCAGTACTTGATGGAGATTACTGCAGTACTTGGGCCAAGTACTGGCATCAAGTACTGGCGCCCATGTTTTGAGGGTGAACTATCTTTAAGCTCTTTAGAGTTTTAGCAGACCGCAATAAGAATTAATTTAACGCATTTAGTAGACCCTATATATAAATAAAAAGCCCGAAGACAGATTTTTGTCTCCGGGCAAATTTGTATCTTGTTGTTGTTATTCGTCAAGATATCCTTTTGTAAACATATCGTAGCTCAGCGCTTCCAACTCTTGCAACGTCATGCCAGCAATGGCTCGCTCTATGCGCGCAATCAATTCTTGTCGGCGAGTGTCGTCGCTGTAGGAATTAAAGAAATGGCGTTGGCTTTGCATCTTCTATGTACTGATGAGGTATTAGAAGGGAAGGTCGTTAGCACCATCCTGCGGAGCATTGGCAGCTGAAGCAAAGGGATCGGCAGCAGGCTGAGGAGCGGCGGGCTGAGCAGGAGCAGCGGTGAAGTCGGCAGCGTTAACATTAGCAGCCATTGCACCTACCGAGTTGGGGTCGACCTGACGCACGTCGAAAGCGCGGATGCTGTTGAACCAGCGTCCGTTATATTCATGAGCATCGATGTCAAAAGAAACGGTAAGCTCTTGGCCTACCTGTATATTGAAACGCTGCAGACGGTCGGCACCAAATACTGAAAAGACCATCTTCTTGGGATATGCGTCGTGGGTTTCAATGACAAATTCTTGCACTTTCCATTCACCGCGCTGTGATACGCCCGTCTTCTCTGGAAGTGCAGCGATTACTTTACCTTGTAATTCCATAAATATGTTTTGTTTTATACTAAATTTATATTTGATTGCGAAATTAATAAATATAGTTGATAAAAACAAAATTAACCATGCTTTTTTTGTGCAATCCGACCCTTTTTTGTATTTTTGTGGTGAATTATGATTTGCTCTGTCAAGTGCCTCTTCCTTGTGCCTATAATGGTGTGCAAAGGTTTGGTGCGATGCTTGATATATAAGCGCGATAGGGCTTGGTAAAGAAAGAAACATTATTAATCTGGTAAGAATATAAAAAATATACACACTATGCAATTTACAGTTTCAAGTAGCTTGTTAAACAGTCAGCTACAGACTTTGGTGAAAGTGATAAACAGTAAGAGCTCTATGCCCATCCTTGATTGCTTCCTCTTCGAGGTGAGCAATGGCAAACTTGTGGTTACAGCCAGTGACAAAGAGAATGTAATGTCGGCCGAGTTGCCCATTGATGGCTGTGAGGGCGAATGTATCATTGGTATCCCTAATCGCAATATTCTTGATGCTGTAAAAGAACTTGACGAGCAGCCCCTCGTTATCAAGGTAAACACCGAGACAATGGGTGTTGAGGTTGTTTATCAGAATGGTAAGTATCAGTTTGTAGGACAGGATGGCACCGTGTTTCCTAAAGCCAAGGAACTGGCCCCTGGCGCAACCTCGCTTGCTCTCGACGTTCATGTGTTGGTAGACAATGTAAACCGCTCACTTTTCGCAACTGCCGACGACGAGTTGCGTCCAGTGATGGGTGGCGTTTATTTCGACTTGAATGCCGATGGCTTGGCAATTGTTGCTACCGATGGTCATAAGTTGGTGCGCAACCGCAACTTCACTGTGAAGAGCGATGTTCCTACCTCATTTATTTTGCCTAAGAAGCCAGCGGCTTGGCTGAAGACCATGCTGGCAAAAGCTGAGGGCGAGGTACAAATCAGTTATGATGCTAACAACGCTTGCTTTGCTACAGCCGACGCTAAGCTGATTTGCCGACTGATTGAAGGACGTTATCCTAATTATAACTCGGTAATTCCGCAGAACAATCCTAACAAACTTACCGTTGATCGTAAGAGCTGTGTCAGCGCTTTGCGTCGCGTTTTGCCCTTCGCCAGTCGTAGCACCAACTTGGTGCGCTTGCATATTGAAGAGGGTAAGTTGGCTATCAGCACCAACGATATCGACTTCGCTACTAGCGCTAACGAGTCGTTGCCTTGCGATTTTGTAGGTAAAACTATGGATATAGGTTTCAACGGCTTGTCGTTGTATGAGGTGCTCAGCAATATTGATTCTGAAGAGGTTACCTTCTCATTGGCTGATCCCAGTCGTGCTGGTGTGATTGAGCCCGCTACACAGCCTGAGAATGAAGACGTGCTGATGCTCGTCATGCCAATGTTGCTTAACGATTAATGATTATTATATAGGAGTGGTGCTCTTTCTATTAGGCGCCACTCCTTTCCAATACATATACTGTCCGGCGTCATCTCCTATCATACGTGCCCTTGCTATCACTGATGCAAAGGCTCGAATGAAGGAACGTCGGACAATTGCATGACTATACGCTATGAAACTGAATATCAATAAACCCCTCGTTATCTTCGACCTCGAGTCGACTGGTCTTGACTTGGTGAACGACCGCATCATACAGATTTCATACATCAAAGTGATGCCTTCGGGCGAGGAGATACGCGAGTCGTTTAATGTAAATCCGGGTAAACCTATCCCAGAACTGGTTACACAACTTACAGGTATCTCTGATGCTGATGTGGCCGATGCTCCTTGCTTCAAACAGTTGGCCGCAACATTAGCTGCTAAGTTCAAGGGATGTGACTTTGCGGGCTTTAACTCAAATCATTTTGATGTACCGATGTTGGCTGAGGAATTTTTACGTGCAGGCATCGATTTCGACTTTTCTAATTGCCGACTCATTGATGCGCAAACCATTTTTCATAAGATGGAACGTCGCAATTTGGCAGCTGCCTACAAGTTTTATTGTGGACGAAAGATGGAGGACGACTTTGAAGCGCACCGTGCCGACCAAGATACCGAAGCAACCTATCGTGTGTTGATGGGTGAGCTGGATAAGTATAATCCAGAAGTGCAATCTGAACCCGACCGTCAGTTAGCAAATGATATGGATGTGTTGGCCGAATTTTCAAAGCAAAACGACAATGTAGACTTCGCAGGTCGCATTGTGTGGCGCGATGTGTTGGGCCCTGATGGAAAGCCTGTGCTTGGTGCCGATGGTAAAGTCCTGCGTCAGGAAGTATTCAATTTTGGTAAGTATAAAGGTCGCTCGGTGGCCGATGTGTTGCGTCGTGATACGGGCTATTATGGCTGGATGATGTCGGGCGACTTCACCTTTAATACAAAACAAGTGCTTACGCGTATACGTATGCGCGATATGAAAAAATAAGGATATGCTGAAAGGAAAGAAAATAGTATTGGGCATCACAGGGTCGATAGCCGCATACAAGGCTTGTAACATTATTAGGTTACTGGTAAAACAGGGTGCCGAGGTGCAGGTGGTTATCACACCCGCAGGTAAAGAGTTTATTACACCCGTCACTCTGTCTGCACTCACCCAAAAGCCTGTCATCTCCGACTTTTTTGCACAGCGCGATGGCACATGGCATTCGCATGTAGCCTTGGGCTTGTGGGCCGATGCCATGTTGGTGGCACCATGTACCGCCAGCACATTGGGTAAGATGGCGCATGGCATTGCCGATAATATGCTGGTTACCACCTACTTGTCGATGAAAGCCCCTGTCTTTATTGCCCCTGCTATGGATCTTGACATGTATGCACATCCTTCAACCCAGGCCAATATTACGCAGTTGCAGCAATATGGCAACCGCTTCATCGAACCACAGTCGGGTTTTTTGGCCAGTGGCCTTGAGGGCAAAGGACGTATGGAGGAACCTGAACGAATTGTGGCTGTGCTTGACGATTATTTTGACAGCTTGCAGCCCACGGCATTGCGTGGTAAGAAGGTGGTTATCACTGCTGGACCTACGTACGAGAAGATTGACCCTGTGCGCTTTATAGGCAACTATTCAAGCGGCAAGATGGGCTTTGCTATTGCTGAGGCATGTAGGCGTCGTGGCGCCCATGTGGTGCTGGTGGCTGGCCCCGTAGCCCTGTCGTGTCACGGAGACATTCAACGTATCAATGTAGAAAGTTGTGAGCAGATGTATGCTGCCACCGTGCGTGAATTTGCCGATGCCGATGTTGCCATCTTATCGGCTGCTGTAGCCGATTATCGTCCTGCTACAGTGGCTACTGAAAAGATCAAACGTGAAAAGAAGGGCGCAATGGATCTTTCACTTGAGCCCACCCATGATATTGCTGCTGAGATAGGCCGTATGAAGCAACCGCATCAGCATGTGATAGGCTTTGCTCTTGAAACCAATGACGAAGAGAACAATGCCTTACAGAAGTTGGAAAAGAAAAATGCCGACTTTATTGTGCTGAACAGTTTGCGTAATGAGGGCACCTGTTTCCGCACCGACGAGAATAAAATATCCATCATAGGTCGCACCTTCCGCAAAGAGTTTGAAAAGAAACCAAAAGCAGCTGTGGCTGAGGATATACTTGATGCGGTAGAGTCGTTGTTGGTCTAAAGAGAAAAAGTATCTCGTGGTTATACGAGCATGGTCATCATAATGCTAAATTCAGATATCGTATGAAGTTTTTTCGATTTATCCATATTTTAGGAGTAGCGCTACTGTTGGGCATAGCCTGTAAAGAACAGGTGGCTGCTCAAGAGCTGAATGCGCGCATTACCATTAACCACAGCCAGATACAGGGTACTGATAATGCTGTATTTGATGAACTGACACAGACATTGACGCAGTTTGTGAACGATAGACAATGGACTAACCTGCAGTTCCAAAAGAACGAACGCATTAACTGTTCGTTCAATATCACGGTCACAAAATATGATAAGTCGAGCAATCTCTTTACGTGTAAAGCGCTCATACAAGCTTCGCGCACAGCCTATAATTCGTCATACACCACTACCATCTTCAGTAATCAAGATAACGATTTTAATTTTGAGTATGCGCAATTTGACCAATTGCAGTTTAACGAAGAACAGGTAGATAATCAGCTAACCGCTCTCTTCGCCTATTATGCTTATCTTATTATTGGGTTTAATCTTGACACCTATGCACCAATGGGAGGCGAAGATGTGTTGCAGCGTTGTATGAATTTGGCAAACAATAGCCAGAACTTGAACTATACAGGATGGAAGGCGTTTGATAACGATCGCAACCGGTTTGCCATCATTAACGACTATCTTGATGGTGCCATGAAGCCTTTCCGGCAGTTGCAATACGACTATTACAGAACAGGAATGGACGAAATGGCCGCTAATGCCGAGCGTGGTCGCATAAACATCAGCACCGCGCTTGAGCAGGACCTGAAAAAGTGTCATGAAGACCGTCCGCTAAGCCGACTTCCCATGCTGTGGACCGACTATAAGCGTGATGAGTTGGCCAATATATATAAAGGTAAGGGCACACAGAAAGAGAAAGAAACTGTGTACGACATCCTCTTCACCATTAATGCCAGTCAGAATAATGCTTGGCAGAAGATAAAAGAATAATGGGGTGGAGGTGTGTTCCACGTTAATAACGAAAAACTATAATCATGCTAAAAAAACTATACATACGAAACTTTACGCTCATTGACGAGCTAAACATTCCGTTCTTTCCAGGCTTCTCGGTAATAACGGGTGAGACGGGTGCTGGTAAGAGCATTATCCTTGGAGCCATAGGCTTGTTGTTGGGCAACCGTGCCGATGCGAAACAAGTGAAGACGGGAGCTTCAAAATGTGTGGTTGAGGCTGTCTTTGATGTAGGCCATGATAAGAACGGCGCTATTAAGCAGTTCTTTGATACAAACGACCTCGACTTTGTACCCGATGAATGCATCTTGCGCCGAGAGTTAAGTGCTGCGGGTAAGAGTCGTGCCTTTGTCAACGACACTCCTGTTACCCTGACTTTGTTACGCGAGTTGGGCGAACATCTGATAGATATTCATAGTCAGCATCAAAATTTGTTGCTGGGTAAGGAAAATTTCCAATTAAGCGTAATCGACATTTTGGCAAAAGATGGTGAACAACTTGCCCGTTATCGTGCTGCCTATAAGCAGTATGAAGACGAGGTGCGCTTACTGACCAAGATGCGTAAAGATATTGAAACGAGCACGGCTGAAGCCGACTTCTTGCGTTTCCAGCATAAGGAATTGAGCGAGGCTAATCTTGTTGAAGGCGAGCAGGAAGAGCTGGAACAGAAAAGCGAGACCATGAGCCATGCCGAGGAGATAAAAACTTCGCTTTATCTAGCCGACTCGTGCTTGAATGGCGAGGAAGGAGGCGTTATCAATAATTTGAAGTCGGTGCTCTCGCATCTCTCCGACATCGCTCCTGTATTTGCTAAGGCTAACGAACTGTCAGAGCGCCTCGATAATTGCTATATCGAGGTGAAAGACATTGCCGATGATATCTCGGCCAGTGTTGATGATATTGATTTTGATCCCAGACAGTTGCAAAACATTAACGACCGTCTTGACGTGTTGTATTCGCTTGAACATAAGTATCATGTTGATAGTGTTGAAGCACTGATACAACATCTGAATACTGTGGCTGAACGTATAGAGAATATTGATACGGGCGAAGAAAAAATTGAAGAACAAGAACAGCTGGTTGAACAGCGACGAGCCGACTGTGAAAAATTGGCTGCTGAACTGTCGGCCAAACGTCATGAGGCAGCGCTGGCTGTTGAGAAAGGTATGGCCGAGCGCTTGGTGCCGTTAGGAATACCTAAGGTGCGTTTCAAGGTGGAGATGACGCCTATTGCTATAGGCCCTGATGGTGCTGACAAAATAGTTTTCTTGTTCAGTGCTAACTCAAGTTCACCTATGCAACAGGTGTCGCAAGTGGCATCGGGTGGCGAAATAGCTCGCGTGATGCTCTCACTCAAAGCCATGATGGGCAATGCTGTTGACTTGCCCACTATCATCTTCGACGAAATTGACACGGGCGTAAGTGGTAGGGTGGCCGAGCAGATGGCACATATCATGAAAGAGATGGGACATACTGACCGACAGGTTATCAGCATTACTCACTTGCCACAAATTGCTGCCGTGGGGGCCACTCATTATAAGGTAGAGAAGGAAGAAACCGAGGCAGGCACTACCAGCAAAATGCGTCTGCTGAAGGCTGATGAACGTGTGACAGAGATTGCGCAGATGCTTAGCGGAAGCGAGGTAACGCAGGCGGCCATCGACAATGCTCAGGCGTTGTTGAAGAATTGACGAGTGGTGTAAACCCTTTTAAACATAATCATTACGTATAAATTATTAATAGAAAAATAGTAAAATATAAATATGAAAAGACTTTTTATGCTGCTCTTTGCAGCACTCTCACTAACTGTAGCTTCAGCACAGCCTTCGGCCGTGAAGAAGTCGGCCAATTCAGTATTTACTTTAACCACCTATAATCAGAAGGGTGAGGAAATAGCAACAGCACACGGTGTGTTTGTGGGCACCAATGGCGAGGCCATCAGCACATGGAAACCTTTTGTGGGTGCTACAAGCGCGGTAGTTACCGATATGAAAGGTCAGAAACATAATGTTGAAACCATGATGGGCGCCAACGAGTTGTACGATGTTTGTAAATTTCGTGTTGCTGGTAAAGTAGTTGCTATGCAGTCGGCCAGTACGCCTCAAACTGATGGTGCTAAGGTATGGTTAGTAAATAATGTGAATGGTAAGGCCAAGGTACAACCCCTCACAGTAGAGAAGAACGAGCGTTTTATGCAGAAATATTCATACTATATCTTTGCTGATAAGGTAGAAGACGATGTTGATGGCTGCGCTGTGGTAGATAACAGTGGAGCTCTGTTGGCACTTTTGCAGCGCTCGCAGGCTGGTACTGAGGCTCACGGCACCGATGCTTCGTTTACCGATAGCATGAAGACTACTGGTATGTCGTGCAACGATCCTGTGTTAAGACAAACAGGCATTCGTATTGATATGCCTCGCGATAAGGAGCAAGCTCAGTTGCTGTTGATGATGTCGAGCGAGTCGAATACCGACTCGTTGCAGCGTGTGCACTATATCGACGACTTTATTTCGCTTTATCCAAAGGAAGTGGATGGTTATGTGGCTCGTGCTCAAAACTTGATGGCTGCTAACAATTATGATGGCGCCCAGCGTGAAATGGCTTTAGCACTTAAAAATGTAGAGAACAAAGCTGATGTCCATGCTGAATGGTCGCGCATGATGTATCAGAAATTGATGCTTGCTCCCGATACCACATTTACAAAGTGGACATTAGACGACGCTATGGCCGAGATACAAAAAGCTTATGCCATTGATCCACAGCCCGCTTATCGTCATCGTGAGGCGCAGATTGTTTTCTCAAAGGCCGATTATGCAAAGGCTTATGATATGTTTATCGAATTGGCAAATGGCAAGATGCGCAATGCCGAGGTGTTTTATGAAGCAGCTCAGTGTAAAACACAGCTGAAAGCTCCCACTACCGAGATTATTGCATTGCTGGATAGCGCTGTAGCTGTTTGTCCACAGCCGCTTACCAATCTGTCGGCACCTTATATATTAGCTCGTGGCCAGGTGCTTGATGCTAATGGCCAGTATCGTTTAGCATTGAAAGACTACAACGCCTACGATACCCTGATGTTGGGTCGCGCCAATGCCACCTTCTATTATATACGTTATCAGTGCGAGATGAAGGTACACCAGTATAAGCAGGCGCTGAACGACATTGCTCATGCTGCATTGCTCAGCCCCGAACAGCCTTTGTACATTGCCGAGTTGGCTTCGTTGCAGTTGCGTGTCAATCAATATGAAGATGCTATTAAGACTGCCGACTTATGCTTGAAGTATGCACCAGATAATTCTGATTCATATATTATTAAAGGATTGGCACTCATTCAGTTAAAGAAAACTGCTGAAGGCTTAGAGGCATTACAAAAGGCGAAAGAACTGGGTGATAGTCGTGCTGATGTGCTGATAAAGAAATATAAATAAGGTGAAGGAGAAATAGCAAAAATGGCTAAACAGAATTTCTATAGCGACGAGAAGTTTGCCGACATACAGATGTTGCGCTATCGTCTGAATGGCTTTGAGCAATTGACCCTACAACAGAAAAAGTATATCTATTATCTTTCTCTGGCCACTTTGTGCGGAAGAGATATTACTGCCGACCAGTATGGCAAGTATAATATCAAAATACGTAAACTGTTGGAGGCTGTGTATCGCAACTATAAAGGCAAGCGCACGCCCGCTTATCGCGCCTTCGAGGTGTATCTTAAGCGCGTGTGGTTCTCAAATGGCATCTATCATCATTATGGTTGCGATAAGTTTGTTCCTGGTTTTACAGCCCGCTTTTTACGTCGAGAGGTGTTGGCATTGCCAGCCGATGAGCTACCGTTGGACAACGGACAAACGGCTGCACAACTGTGCGACGAGCTGTTTCCCGTTATCTTTAACGCAGATGTGTTACCCAAGCGTGTAAATAAGGCTGATGGTGAAGATCTTGTCTTAACGTCGGCTTGTAATTTCTACGAAGGTGTGAGCCAGGCTGAAGTTGAGGCTTACTATGCACAACAAACCGATGTAACCGATGCTTGTCCGCCATCGTATGGCTTGAACTCGAAGTTGGTGAAGACCGCACGCGGACTGAAAGAGGAACGCTGGACCGTGAATAGCCGTTATGGTAAGGCCATTCGTAAGATTATCTTCTATCTTGAAAAGGCTGCCGAGGTGGCTGAGAATGATCAGCAACGTAAGGTGATAACCTTGCTTATCGACTATTATCGCACAGGCAATTTGAAACGCTTTGACGAGTATTCGGTTGAATGGCTGAAAGAACAAGAGGGTAGAGTAGACTTTATCAATGGTTTTATTGAGGTGTATGGCGACCCACTTGGATTGAAAGGTACGTGGGAAGGCATTGTTACCTATAAGGATGAAGAGGCCACGCAGCGCACCCGTAAGATATGTAATAATGCGCAATGGTTTGAAGACCACTCGCCTGTTGATGCTCGTTTTAAAAAGAAAACGGTGAAAGGTGTAACGGCTAATGCCGTGTGTGCTGCAATGTTGGGTGGTGAAGAGTATCCTTCTACTGCCATTGGCATCAATCTGCCTAACGCCGACTGGATACGTGCGGCCCATGGTTCGAAGAGCATCACGATAGGAAACCTTACACAGGCTTATAGCATTGCTGCTGAAGGATCTGGCTTCAAAGAGGCGTTTGTTGATGATGCCGAAATGCGTAAGTTGATGACGAAGTATGAAAGTCAGTGCGACGACCTACATACCGACTTACATGAATGTTTAGGTCATGGCAGTGGTCAGTTGTTACCTGGCGTATTGCCCGATGCCCTCAAGGCCTACGGAAATACAATTGAGGAGGCGCGCGCCGATTTGTTTGGTCTTTATTATATGGCCGATGCCAAGATGGTAGAGCTGGGATTGCTTGAAAATGCAGAGGCATATAAAGCACAATATTACAGCTATATGCTCAACGGACTGATGACACAGCTGCGACGCATCACCCCAGGACATCAGCTTGAAGAGGCTCATATGCGTAACCGTGCGCTCATTGCTCACTGGGTGCTCGAGCACGCCGAGGGCGCTGTTGAACTGGTGCAACATGAAGGTAAAACGTGGTTGCATATTAACGATTACGAAGCATTGCGTGCGCTGTTCGCCCAACTGTTGGCCGAGGTGCAGCGTATTAAGAGCGAAGGCGATCTGGCTGCAGCCAAGGCACTGGTTGAACGCTATGCTGTGAAGGTTGATGCCCACTTGCTAAATGAGGTACATGAACGCTATGCTTCGTTACACATTGCACCCTATAAGGGATTTATCAATCCTGTATTAGAGCCCGTTTATGGCAAGGGCAGCGAGCGTAAGGTCATTGTCGATATTAAAGTGACATACACAGAAAGCTATGAACAACAGATGTTGCGCTATTCACGCGAATATTCTTTCTTGTAATCATCACTTTTTATAAAAGAAAAACTATGCATAACGAAAATACTGCTGTTGATGTGAACAGCCAGGTGAAAGAAATAAAACAGTCGTTCAGGTTGTTTATGAATGGCGTGGCATCGCAATCGATGCGCGACAAAGGGCTCGCCTATAAAATTAATTGGGGTATACCCTTGCCACGTTTGCGCGACATGGCATCGCGTTATGAGCCCAGTGCCGCTTTGGCTATAGCTTTGTGGCAGAGCGATGTGCGTGAATGTAAGTTGTTAGCCATGATGCTGATGCCGGCTGATGCTTGTGACGAGACAACGGCAAAGCAATGGATGGCCGATTGTGCCAATCAAGAGATGGCTGAAATGTTGGCTTTTCATCTCTTGCAAAAGTTGCCATTCGCAGCACAACTGGTTGCAACATTGTTGCCCACAGCTGAAGGTGTTCAGTTGTTGTGCCTCTTTCAGCTTCTTTCACGATTGGTTATCAAAGGTTTTGTGGCCGATGAAGTGTTGGTAAACAGCTTGTCAGATAAGGTGGTAGAAGCCTTTTCTGGTGAGGATGTTGCCTTGCGTCATGCAGCACTAAATTGTGTGCTCCGATGCGTTGATAGCGGTCATCCAGCGTTCCTTTTGTTGCAAGAGAACCTTAAAAAGCATAAAATAGATATTTTTTGATAGCCATTAAGGGAAAATCTTAATAAAAAGTAGTAACTTTGTGCTGTGTTGGACGAATGTGCTTTCTGCCAACGTTGGAGAGAGCTTATCATCCTTGACAACAGATATATTGAGTAAAAACATGCGCGTGTTTTCTTAACATCACGCCTCAATACTTATAGATAAATGAATACAGGTAAAGTAGATGTCTTGCTGGGACTCCAGTGGGGCGATGAAGGAAAGGGTAAAGTTGTCGATGTATTGACACCAAACTATGATGTAGTGGCTCGTTTTCAAGGCGGCCCTAATGCAGGACACACCCTCGAGTTTGAAGGCCAAAAGTATGTATTGCGCAGTATCCCCTCTGGCATTTTCCAGGGTGGAAAGGTGAATATCATCGGCAACGGTGTTGTCTTGGCTCCCGACTTGTTCATGGCTGAAGCCAAAGAACTGGAAAAGAGCGGACATGATTTAACAACCAGACTGCACATTTCAAAGAAGGCTCATCTCATTATGCCTACGCACCGTGTGCTTGACCGTGCGCTTGAAGCCGCTAAAGGAAAGAGCAAAGTAGGCACCACAGGAAAAGGCATTGGCCCGACCTATACCGATAAGGTGTCGCGTAACGGCTTGCGTGTTGGCGATATCTTTGAAAACTTTGAACAGAAGTATGCTGCTCATAAGGCTCGTCACATCGCCATGTTGGAGGCTCTCAACTTTACTGATTATGATATCACTGAGGATGAAAAGCGCTGGATGGAAGGTATCGAGTATATGCGTCGCTTCAAGATTGTTGATAGCGAGCACGAAGTAAACAACCTGTTGCGCGAAGGTAAGAACATTCTTTGTGAAGGCGCTCAGGGTACAATGCTTGATGTCGACTTTGGTAGTTATCCTTTTGTTACCTCATCAAACACTATCTGCGCTGGTGCATGTTCAGGTTTGGGCATCGGTCCGAACAAGATTGGCGAGGTATATGGCATCATGAAGGCATACTGCACACGCGTAGGTTCAGGTCCGTTCCCCACAGAATTGTTCGACGAAACGGGTGCTGAAATTCGTCAGTTGGGTCACGAGTATGGTGCTGTTACAGGTCGTGAGCGTCGATGCGGATGGATTGACCTCGTAGCATTGCGTTACGCTATTATGGTAAACGGTGTAACCCAGCTCATCATGATGAAGAGCGATGTGCTTGACAGCTTCGATAATATCAAGGCTTGCGTGGCTTATCGCAAAAATGGTGAAGAGATTGATTACTTCCCCTACAATATTGAAGAGGGTATTGAGCCTGTATACAAGGAGATACCAGGATGGAAGACCGATATGACTAAGTTTACAAGTGAAGATCAGTTCCCACAAGAGTTTAACGACTATATCGAGTTCTTGGAGGCTGAACTTGAAACACCTATCAAGATCATCTCAATTGGTCCTGATCGTGAACAAACCATTGTAAGAAAATAATATTGTAAGCATATAATAATGTTGATGGCTTTACTGATTGATTGTTTCTATAATTTGTAGAGCTTGCATGTCACATTATTATCTTATCCTTTCGCAAGGCATGACCATTCAATTCGTGTTATGTCTTGCGAAAGTTGTTAAAACACCAACTATATAAAAATGAATAAACCAGGAATACCTAAAGGCACGCGCGACTTCTCGCCCGTAGAGATGGCAAAGCGTAACTATATCTTCAATACTATTAAAGAAGTGTATGCCTTGTATGGCTTTCAGCAGATTGAAACGCCAGCTATGGAGTCGTTGCAAACCCTGATGGGCAAGTATGGCGAGGAAGGCGACAAACTCTTGTTCCGTGTGTTGAACTCGGGCGACTATATGAGCAAACTGTCTGACGAGGAATTGCAGGAGCGCAACTCGTTGCGTCTGTCGTCACGCATTTGTGAAAAAGGCTTGCGCTATGATCTTACCGTGCCTTTTGCACGCTACGTGGTGATGCATCGCGAAGAGTTGCAGTTGCCTTTTAAACGATATCAGATACAGCCCGTATGGCGTGCCGATCGTCCACAAAAGGGTCGTTATCGCGAGTTTTATCAGTGCGATGCCGACGTAGTGGGTAGCGACTCGTTGCTTAATGAGGTAGAACTCATGCAGATTGTCGACACAGTCTTCACACGTTTGGGCGTTCGAGTGCAGATAAAGATTAACAATCGCAAGATATTGTCGGGCATTGCCGAGGTAATAGGCGAGCCAGAGAAGATTGTTGATATTACGGTTGCTATTGACAAACTTGACAAGATAGGTTTGGAGAGCGTAAACGCCGAGCTGCGTGCCGATGGTATTAGCGATGAAGCAATAGAGAAGCTTCAGCCCATCATTGCTATGAGCGGAAGCAACGACGACAAACTGAAAACCATGAGCGATGTGCTGTCAGGTTCAGAAATTGGTATGAAGGGTGTTGAAGAAACACGCTTCATCCTTGATACACTGAAAGGCACACTTGATAATGAGATTGAGTTTGACCTCACCTTAGCCCGTGGCCTTAATTATTATACAGGTGCTATTTTTGAGGTCAAAGCATTAGATTATGCTATTGGTAGCATTACGGGTGGTGGCCGCTATGATAACCTGACGGGCATTTTTGGCATGCCTGGTTTGAGTGGCGTGGGCATTTCGTTTGGTGCCGATCGTATCTACGATGTTCTTAATGGTCTTGACCTTTATCCAAAGGAGGCAGTTAACGGCACACGTTTGCTCTTCATCAATTTTGGCGAGAAAGAAACGGCTTATTGCCTCCCTGTTGTGAAGGCTTGTCGCGCGGCAGGCATCAACACCGAGATGTATCCCGACAAGGCAAAGATGAAGAAACAGATGAGCTATGCCAATGCTAAAGCCATCCCCTTTGTTGTCTTGGCTGGCGACAATGAGATGGTCGAAAACAAGGTTACGCTTAAAAATATGGAAACTGGCGAGCAGAAATTGGTAACAACCGAGGAACTGATTGCCATCGTGAAGTAATAAAATATTGAATGATAAATAGAAAGGAAGTGTACTTGGCAATAATAGTTTAGGTACACTTCTTTTTTCGTAACACGTACACCACTTATTTGAATAATAAATCACTGTAAAACTATGACCCTACAATCGTTGCGTAAGTCAGCTGAATATATAATTGTGCTGTTGTTGTTGCCAGTTTTGGCTTTTCTGGTTCAATTTTTATTTGCACGTTGGAGTTCTCCGCTGTATTCTGACAATTTCGACTTTGACCAATCCATCTTTTATGTGATAGGTCGTGCGTGGCATGACGGACATTTGCCTTATCTCACAGCGTGGGACAGCAAAGGCCCCATTATCTTTTTGGCCAATATGCTTGGCTATTGTATCGAGCCCAACATTAGAGGCGTATTTTGGTTGCAGTGCATCAATTTTCTATTAGTTTTGTGGGCAGCATGGCTCTGTTTGCGTCGTGTTACTACTGTGGCAAAAACTATGGTGTGTGTACTTTTGTTTTCGGCTGCATACATTATTATTAGTAGTGGTGGAAATCAGGTAGGCGATTATACGTTGGCACTGTCGGTGTTCACCGTGTTTTGTACCTATAGGTGGAGTGTGGCTCTGCAACAGGGTGGGGTGGTGTCGCATCCTGCTCGTTATGCCTTTTTTTATGGTTTGTTTTTTGCTGCTTGTTTGTTATCACGTCTCACCAATGCTATGGTGCTCAGCACCTCTATAATGGTAATTGTCCTTGTGTTGGTGTGGCATCGTCGTTGGCAAAACCTTTTGGCTAATGCTGTGGCTTTTATTTTAGGTTTTGCTTGTTGCTTCTTGCCCTTTGCCTTTTACTATTACGCGCATGGCGCTTTTGGCGAGATGTGGTATGCTATGTTCTCATATAATCTTGAATATGCGCTGCACTCGCATCCTGTAGCCTTCCAGCAGATAGGTGTGCCTGTAGTATATATGATGTTCTACTTTATCTCTCTCTTGGCGGTTCCTATCTGGGCGTTGGCCGAAATTGTTGCCAAACGTAAAGGTAAGGTTATACTGTGGGTATGGCTGGCCATTACTTTGCCTGTATTAGTATGGTTGTCTAAGAGTTATGCTAATGCCAACTATGTTATTTCTTATCTTCCTGTGCTGTTTGTTCCCGTGCTGCAGTTGATGGATAAAGCAATGAATAATGGTGCAGAAAAAGAAACAGGTCGAACCATACGTCGATGGGCGTTGGTCAGCATCGTATTAGTAGTTTTAGGAGGTTTTGCCAACTATGTACGTGTGTTCCGTTCGTACGGACAAGAAGGGCTGCCTTTGCAAGAATCGCAACGACAAATGGCGGCTCTCATTCCAAATAACGCCACAATGGTAGCATATAATTGTATGCCTTCAGTATATATCTATAATCAGAAATTGCCCGCTTGTCGTTTCTTTGTTTGTCAAGACTGGGCTATAGAGAATGGTGCTTCGTTGCGCGAAAAGGTGAGAAACGATTATGAAGAAACAATGGCCGAATGGGTGATGGTATCAGATATCGACCATTGTGCTGTGCGCGATATCCTTATGCGCCGTTACCGTGTTGTAAAGGTAGATAAAGTTAACGATTTGATGTTGATGAAGAGGCTGAAATAACCTGCACCTTTTCATCATCAACCTTAAAATGAATGTCATAGCTTTCAAAGGCCATGCCATACACGCGCTCAACATCATGATGATATTGTGGGCGTGGGTCAAGGGCCAGCACTTCTTTTAATGTGGTGGTAAGGGCCGAACCTAACTGTTGTTCTATCTCTTGTGGTATGTCAACCTGTAAGGTCTTTATTTTGTCAAGACCTGTGAAGCCACTCTGGGCATCTGGAAAGGCATCGGCATAGGGCACGTAGGGCTTAATGTCGAAGATAGGGGTGCTGTCCATTAGGTCGGCTCCGCTAACATGAATAACAGGTCCCTCTGCGCTGTCATACTCTATCTGCTCAATCTTCACGGCCGATAACCCGATATTATTGGGTCGGTATGGCGAACGCGTAGCCCACAAGCCCATACGTGTATTGCCGCCTAACACTGGCGGACGTACGGTTGTACCTGTGGCCTTGTGTTTATTGGCCGAAAACGCCCATATCAGCCAGAGATAATCAAAGCCCTCCATTCCACGCAAGGCTTCGGCATCGCGCCATTCGGGCGTAAATACTATTTTGCCTTGCAACGATTGGGCCAGTCCGCTTTGCTTGGGCAATCCGAACTTTGTTTTCAAGGGCGACTTGAAATAGGCGATAGGCGTTATCTCCATGATGAGTTTCGTTCTATTGAGTATTTTCTAATGGGCTGCGCTCATTTCGAATGATGAATGAAGTATAAAGCGCAGCCCATTATGTATTGCGAATTGCAAATTATGATTTACGAATTATGTATTACGAATAGCAAATTACGAATTAGCCTTTCGCTTCTTCTAATTCTTCTGACAGCGTTTCCCATTGATCTACCATTTTATCAAGGGCCGCTTTTGTTTCAGTATATTCGTTGATGAGAGCCATGTCGGTAGCATGTTCAGGCTGACAGAGTTTCTCGTCCATCTCCTTTAGTTTGTTTTCTAAACGTTCAATCTCCTTTTCTGCTTCGTCAACAGCTCGTTCAATCTTTCTGATGCGCTTTTGTTGCTCCTTATGTTCGGCATAGCTTTGCTTGGCAGATGTGGTGGTACACTCTTCTTTGGCTGTGTTGGCTGTGTTGGCAGTGGCTTTATTGGTTTGTGCTGACAGTTGCACCTGCTCAATGCTTTCGGCATTGTGTGCCTGCAGATAGTCGTAAATGCCGCCAAGATGCTCTTTCACTTTGCCTCCACCAAACTCATATACCTTCGATACCAACCCGTCAAGAAATTCACGGTCGTGGCTTACAATGATAGCAGTACCATCAAAGTTGCGTATAGCCTCTTTCAGCACGTCTTTTGAAGGCATATCAAGGTGGTTAGTGGGCTCGTCGAGGATGAGCAGGTTCACAGGCTCAAGCAACAAGCGTATCATGGCCAGTCGGCTACGTTCACCACCACTCAGCACCTTTACTTTCTTTTCAGAAGCCTCGCCACCGAACATGAAAGCGCCCAAGATATCGTTGATGCGAAGGCGCACTTCACCACGTGCTACCCGATCAATGGTGTCGAACACGGTGAGCTCGCCATCCAGCAGTTGTGCTTGGTTCTGCGCAAAATAGCCTATCTGCACGTTTTGTGCTATCTTTAGCGTGCCGTTATATGCTATTTCGTTCATGATACATTTTACCAATGTTGATTTTCCCTCGCCGTTCTTACCTACAAACGCCACTTTCTCGCCACGTTTAATGGTGAGGTTTACGTTTGAGAAAACGGTGTGGTTGCCATAGCTTTTCTCTACCTCATCGCAAATGATGGGGTAGTCGCCACTTCGCAGACAAGGGGGAAATTTGAGGTGAAGAGCCGAGTTGTCGACCTCATCAATTTCAATGGGTACAATCTTTTCTAACTGTTTGATACGGCTTTGCACCTGAACGGCCTTTGTGGGTTTATAGCGGAAACGTTCAATAAAGTCTTTGATGTCGGCTATTTCTTTTTGCTGATTTTCGTAAGCCCGTAGCTGTTGTTCACGGCGTTCAGCCCTCAGTGTAACATATTCGTTATACTTCACCTTATAGTCGGTAACCTGTCCACAAGTAATTTCCAGGGTGCGGTTTGTAACGTTGTTGATGAAAGCGCGGTCGTGGCTCACCAGCATTACTGCCTTACTGCTTTGTTGCAAGAAACGTTCCAGCCACTGAATACTTTCAATATCCAGGTGGTTGGTAGGCTCGTCAAGCAGTAGCACATCGGGGCGACGCAGCAATATTTTTGCCAATTCGATACGCATACGCCAACCGCCACTAAACTCGGAGGTGGGGCGGTCGAAGTCGGTCTTTAAAAAACCTAAACCTGTTAGCGTGCGCTCTATTTCTGCCTCATAGTTTTCGGCCCCCATCATCATATAGCGGTCGTGCTCGTTGGTAAATTTCTCTACCAGCTGCATATAGCTTTCCGATTCGTAGTCGGTGCGCGAAGCCAGTTCTTCGTTCAGTTTGTCAACCTTTGCTTTTATCTTATCGATGTCGGCAAACGCCTTCTGTGTTTCCTGTCGTACGGTAGTGTCGTCTTGCAGGTTCATTACCTGTGGCAGATAGCCAATGGTGGTGTCGGTAGGAATGGCCACATTGCCAGTAGTGGGCTTTTGCAGTCCAGCTATTATTTTTAGCAATGTCGATTTTCCTGCGCCGTTTTTTCCTACCAGTGCAATACGGTCTTTATCGTTAACAACAAAGCTGACATCGTGGAACAAAGGCTTGACGCCGAACTCCACTTTGAGGTTTTCAATAGAAATCATTTTATGTTTTTACTTCTGTCTTTATTTTTCCACAACTTTCTTCATTGAGAGTTCTGAAATTTGGCAGTCGGGATTTATTTTTGCCTTGATAATATACATGTTTTTTGTTTCGCTGCCATCGGTGCCTTTTAACACCTGTGCAGCTGTAAAGTTGACGGTATATTCGTATTGAGTGTCGCCAATTTCTTTTTTGCTGATTTTATAGTCGGCCATCGACATCCATGTCATGCTGGCCACGGTGGGCTTGTACAGTTTTTGCATGAAGGTTACCACGTCAGAGCGGGTAGCGTCGGGCTTGTTGAGGAACGACGTCATCAGTGGCGATACGGTGCTGGTAAGCAGGTCTTCGTCTTTGCTGTTCAGTGCGTTGAAAAAGTTGCGGAAAGTGCCATTGATGGCCTGTTTCTCTTCAGGCTGTACAGTTTGTGCGTTCAGTCCTTTTACCGCTTCGTTAGCCTCGTTGATATATTCGCCTGTGGGGTGAGCTTCAATATAGGCTTCCATCGCCTCTACGCTACCTTCGGCTTGCGCTGTGGCCCAGTCGATAGAGTCGATTTTATGCATGGCTTGTGCCTTGAAGGGCGAGTCGGGGTGCTGTTCAAGATATTGCTGCAGCGCGCTTTTTGTGCCTGTTACCACAGCGTTTGTCCAGTCTTGTCCCATTTGTTTAATAAGGGTAAGATGTGCCTGAATAGAGTCGATGTGCGCTTCGGGTGCATCTTTATAGGTGTCGAGATAGCTTTGTAGCACCATGGGGTCGCTACTGCTCATAGCATACTCGTAAGCCTCGCTTTCTTTGTTGCTCTGTGCGTTGCTATAAAAAGCATAGCAAATGGCTACTGCTACCACTGCCACGACGAGTGAGATGAGCACGATGCGCATTTTGTTTTTTGAAGAGGTGTTGGGCTCTTTCTCGTCGTTTATTGTGTTATCGCTTGTGGTAGTTGCCGATGTGGTGGGTGCTGCCGTGTTTGTTGAAGGTGTGGGTGCGCCTTCTTCTTGCAGGGTGGCTCGAGTGGTAAGATGATGACACTTAGGACATTCGGGTTCATTCTTCAGATATACATTGCCACATTGTGGGCATGTAATAATGTGACCAGCTATTTCGATGCCGCAAGCGGGGCAAACTGGTGCTTTGTCGCTAACAGCGTGTCCACATTCAGGACATTTAATCATTGCCATATTTTTGTTTCCTTTCTTTTTTATTTTGTTATCCTTTTTTATTTAATCTCTCATTTAGCGTTGATAACGTATCTCTCGCAAGCCATGTTTACCCATAAAACGGCTCTTGTCTACATATCCGTTGATGCCGTTTATGCGTCCTTTACCCGTATATTGCCACATGGTAATGTCGCGATCGTCGATGAGTTCTGGTTCGCGCGTGGTGTATTGTGCAATCATTAGCGGATAGCCATTAATCTTTCCTGCCAAATAATTGTTATAAAAATTGGTAAAGGTGTATAGCAAGGGCTTTTGGTGATATGCTTTGGTTACCATATCAAGAAATTTGAGTAACGAGTCGCAAAACTCGTCAGTATTTAGCCTACTTTTCGTTTCAATGTCAATCATGGGTATAAGGTCTTGGTCGCGTGGCTTGCATTGCGCCTTAAAGTTTTCCAGTTGTTTCTTCAGTTCAGTTTTTGGACGAAAGAAATGATACGAGCCCACTTTTAAACCATAGCGGTGCGCTAAGTTGATGTTTAGTTGATACATTTGGTCAATGTTGTCGCCGCCCTCAGTAGCTTTTAAATACACGTATGCCATTTTTGAGTTGTCGCCAATGGTTTCCCAAAACACCTCGCCTTGATAGTGGCTGAGGTCAATGCCGTGGATGTGTGTGCAAGTGTCTTCGCACTGTACGTTGAGGTTGTCTTGTGCCACTGCGCATAGGGGCAACATCATGAAGAGTAATAATATATATTGTATTGAATACAAACCAAATTTTTTCATACGTGCAAAGTTACTGCTTTTTCTTGAAACGACGTTAGAAATAAGACAGAAAATAGACGAGGGGTGTACAGCGAGCTATTGCTCACGGTACACCCCTCGTTGTTTAATGTATCAGTATGGTTTATGTCGATTTATCTTTAGCGTGGGTTTAGCACACTTTGTGCGAACCCTGGCTGATGACAACGTCAATAACTTTAGGCTCTTTGCCATATTTGGCTGAATATTTAGCCTTGGCGTCAGCGATAAACTTATCGTACAGTTCATCTTTCACCAGGTTGATGGTGCATCCGCCGAAGCCACCGCCCATGATACGGCTACCTGTTACGCCGTTTTCTTTGGCAATGTCGTTCAAGAAGTCGAGTTCTTCGCATGATACCTCATACTCTTTGCTCAAGCCCTCATGTGTTTCATACATCTTCTGGCCTACAGTTTCATAGTCGCCAGCGTTCAAAGCGTCGCATACAGCCAGCACGCGATCTTTCTCGCCCAGAACGAAGTGAGCGCGCTTGTAGTCTTCTTCGCCTACCTCGGCTCTTACCTCGTCAAGCTGCTCCCATGTGCAGTCGCGCAGTGTTTCAAATTTTGCTTCAGGATGCTTAGCGGCAATGTGTTTCACAACGTTTTCGCAGCTGTTGCGACGGTCGTTGTAGGGTGAGCCTGCCAGCTCGTGTTTTACGCAAGAGTTGAGCAGCACCAGCTTATAGCCAACGGGCTTGAAGGGGAAATATTCAAATTCGCGGCTGCGGCAGTCGAGACGCATCAAGCACTCTTCTTTGCCAAACACGCTGGCAAACTGGTCCATGATGCCACAATTTACGCCACAGTAGTTATGCTCGGTAGCCTGTCCGGCCAGCGCCATATCCCACTTGCTCACCTTGTTATCGCCAAACAAATCGTTCAGAGCAAAGGCGAAGCAGCTTTCTAAGGCTGCCGATGACGACATACCAGCGCCTAAAGGCACATCACCAGCAAATGCGGTGTTGAAACCTTTAACGTCGACACCCAGCTTCTTCATTTCTTGTACGATGCCATAGATATAGCGTGCCCAGCTGGTGCGTGGACCCTCAGGGTCGTCAATCTTAAATTCTACGCGGTCTTTCAAGTCGATGGCATAGCACATTACGGTGTTTGTTCCGTTAGGGCGTACCTCAGCCATGATGCCTTTGTCAACAGCACCGGGGAACACGAAACCACCATTATAGTCGGTGTGCTCGCCAATAAGGTTGATACGTCCGGGAGAAGTGTAGATATTTCCTGTCTTTCCGTCAAAATGTTTGATAAAACGGCTTCTTACGAATTCGATATCCATAATAAAAATGTGTTTAAGTGTGATTAATAATATATAGTAATAAAAAGGGGCTTCGATAGTAATATCAATGGCTTGCGGCCCAGTATGTAGCGGGCAGCAAGCCATTGTGTGTTTGATTGATTATTCTACAGGTATGTCTTTGTTTACATTCTTGCATCCTACGAGGCTGTAGTAGAGAATGTATGCGAGCATGGCAACAACGAGCCAATAGCTTGCAATGTAGCCAGCCTCGTTAGCAATGAGGTTCTGGATGAACGGCATAACGCCACCACCTACAACCATGGTCATAAAGAGACCAGAAGCAGCTGCTGTGTATTTGCCCAGACCCTCAACAGCGAGGTTGAAGATACCACCCCACATTACAGATGTGCAGAGACCGCAGAGCACGATAAACAGACATTTTACAGGAACTCCTGATGTCATGATGAAACCATCTGAAACGCTATATGCGGGCATGCTCATTGTGAGGTCGCCAGGCAAGAAGATGGTGATAAGCAGCAGTGCGATAGCTGTTGTTGTAACGAAAAGCATTTGTGCACGTGTAGATACCTTTCCACTGATGATAGAGCTTGAGAAGCGTCCTACAAGCATCAGCATCCAGTAGATGGCAGCGATAGCGCCACCAATAGCAGCACCGTTAGCAAGACCTACGCCACCAGCCGACACGGGCTGTGCCAAATAGAAGGTGAGCTGTGAAGGGATGCCTACCTCAATACCTACATAGAAGAAGATTGCAATGATGCCAAGCAAGGTGTGACGGAATGCGAGTGGAGAGTGCTCCATAACTTCCTTCTTCTCTCCTTCTTTTTGGAGGTGTGGCTCAGGAATGGTTGCGAAAGCAATGATGATGATTGATACAGCAAACACGCCCATAGCAATGAACAGCAACGGAGAAACGTCGCTCATGGCGGTATCCTTGGTTACGCTACCAATGAGGGCACCCACGAAGAGGGGGGTGAGGGTAGCTGAAAGCGAGTTGAGTGAGCCACCCGTCTGGATAAGCTGATTACCGCGGTTGCCACCGCCACCCAGCAGGTTAAGCATGGGGTTAACAACGGTGTTAAGCATACATACGCAGAAGCCACAGATGAAAGCACCAATCAGGTAGATAACAAGGTTAAGCATGATGGCCTCTCCCTTAATAGTGATGGCTACGGTGTCGGCACCAACGATGCTTGATACATACTGCACGCCAAGACCAATAAAGCCGATGGCCATTGCCAGGATAGCAGTTTTCTTGTAGCCAATCTTTGTAAGCATGATACCAGCAGGAATACCCATGAAGAGGTAAGCCAAGAAGTTCATCATGTTGCCCATCATTCCTGCCCAAGCATACTGGTTTCCCCAGATGAGGCCGAAGGGTGCTGCCAGGTTGGTTACGAACGAAATCATGGCAAAGAGAAACATCATCACAATAATGGCAATGATGCTACTTTGTTTTGTTGAGTTATTTCCCATTTCTTTTGTTTTTTTTGATTTTGGTTTTATTAATGTTTAATGTGTATTTACTTCGTTTCGAATGATACGCAGTTATGCCTCTACACCAAAGCGATAGATGGTTTTTTGCGTATATTGACCACCAGGCTCGAGCACTACAGAGGGGAAATAGGGGTGGTTGGGCGAGTCGGGGAAGTGTTGTGCCTCGAAACAGATGGCGCTGCGACGTGGGAAGGTGGCTCCGTTCTGACCTTTGTAGCCATCGGCCCAGTTGTCTGTATAAACCTGTACGCCAGGCTCGGTGGTAAACACCTCCATGGTGCGTCTGCTTATGGGCTCGGTAATCTTGGCAGCAAAGCTCAGTTCGCCTTCTTCTTTTTTGTTCAGCACAAAGCAGTGGTCGTATCCGGCACCGTTCTTTATCTGTTCGTTGTCGGCATCAATATCTTGTCCCACAGTTTTGGGTTGTCTGAAATCGAAGGGAGTGCCTTTTACAAAGCGTATTTCGCCAGTAGGAATTGAGGTTTCATCGATAGGCAAATAATAGTCGGCATTAATTTCGCAAACCAAATTGTCAATGGTGGGGGTGGGGTTTGCAATGCCTGCCAGCGAGAAGAAACCGTGGCTTGTAAGGTTAATGATGGTTTTTTTGTTTGTTGTGGCCATATATTCTATGCCCAACTCGTTGTCGTCGTTAAACGAATATACTACAGTGACGCGCACCTCGCCCGAGAAGCCTTCCTCGCCATAGGGGCTTACATATTTTAAGACCAGTGTGCTGTCGTTCATCTGCAGTGCGTCCCAAACCTTGGCGTTGAAGCCTTTCTTTCCGCCGTGCAAACTGTTGGGACCGTTGTTGATGGGCAACTGATAATGCTTGCCGTGCAACTGGAACTGGCCTTTACAGATGCGGTTGCCATAACGGCCTATCAAGGTTGAGAGGTAGGGCTCGGGCGACTCTATTACATCTTTAATATTGTCGTGTCCTTGAATAACGTTAGCGTGTTTGCCATCTTTGTCAGGTACCATAATAGCAACGATGGCTCCGCCATAATTTGTGATGGCTACTACGTTGCCGGCATTATTCTTCAGAAAGAACAAATCGGTGCTCTTTCCGTTTATTGTGGTTTGAAAGTCGGCACGTTTCAAACCACACAGCTTTTCTGTGTCTGTTAAGTTTGTCATAAGTAATATGTTTTTAGTTATATCTTATGTTCTTGCAAAGTAACTGAAAAAAAACGAATGTCACAAATGAAACATAGGAAAAAGTATTTTTATACGCGTTAAAAACCGTTAACCGTTGTTCAGTTTCCATTAGTATTGCCTTTTTCTATGTTTTATCGTATGATTGAAATGTGTTATGATATGATTAAAATGTATAAATATGCAAATCTGTGTATTTACGTTTATTAGTATAATAAATATGAAAAATATTACAAACTGAAGTTAAATTGATGCTGTTTGCTTTCAGTTTTCAAAGTTGATACTTCTCGTTTCTGAAATGCCCCATTTCACGTTGTGATATGCCGCATTTTAGGCTGTGAAAGCATGGGTTTTACACCCTGAAACCAATGCTTTCACATTGTAATTTGATGCCTTATAGAAGATGGTTCCAATGTTGTATAAATATGCAATAAAATGAATAAATATGCAATGTAGAATTGTGGCCCATTCAATCCCTTTTTTGCAACTATGTTTTTCTTGCAAATATGGTGTACGAAATTATGTGTTAATATGGAGCACAAATGACTGTAGCTTAGTTTCTACAGCTAAAGATGGAACACGCTATATAGATGACAGAACTGTTTGGGAGGGTACTGCCGATTTGCTCTATTGGTGTAATAGTTGGGTGTATTATTAATATTCTTTCGCTTTTATATTCATGTTTCCTGCCTTTCGTTAAAAAAAACAATGTGAAGGGTGGGGCGGTTCATTATTTTTTGTTACTTTTGCAGATGTCTAAGCCGACCCTATTGTTGTGCTGAAAATCAAAATTTATTAACTAACAGTTGCGCCCGACACGTATTAGGGTAGAAAACAATGCAAATGAAAATAAAAAACTTGGGCCGTGTGCTGTTTCTGGTTGTTTTGGTAGCGTGTTTCAGCGCTTGTGGTGACAAGACAGCAAAGTTGAAGAAAGCCATTGAACAAGCTAATAAAGAGTGTCCTATATCTGCTGGCGAGATGGGCGAACTCACCTCTTTTTCTTATGACGAAAGTGATAATGTGATGGTGATGAAGTTTAGCTTGAACGAAGAATTAATAAAGGCTGATGTGCTGAAAACGATGCCCGACCAGATGAAGGCGTCGGCTGTAGCCATGGTGAAAACCGCTGATGGTGATATGAAAGAAATGATCGACTTGCTGAAAGAAGCAAAGTCGGGCATGCGCATTATATATAAAGGTAAGACCAGTGGCGAGACAGCCACTTTAACGCTGACTTATGACGAGCTGATGAAGGCTGAGAAGGCTCCTGATACCGACGATGCCCCCATGGATTATCTTGAAACACAGGTAAAGATGTTTAAACCCCAGCTGCCTATGGAGATAGAGAAAGGAATGTCGATTGTTGACATCAACCTGAAGGGCCTTTACCTGGTGTATGATGTGTCGGTAGACGAAGATATGTATTCGATTGATGCGCTGAATGAAAGTAAAGATGAAATAAAGAAATCGATAAAAGAATCGCTGGATAGTGATCCTACATCTAAGCAGCTGATACAGCAATGTAAGAAGGCTGGTAAGGGCATTGCCTATTGCTATAAAGGCGACCAAAGCGGCGACGAGTGCTTAATCAAAATTAAGACAGAAGAGTTTAAGTAAGCCGTGAGTGGGCAAAACGCCCAATTATAAATATAATTTATCAGTTACCGTTGTTACGCTCAAGATAGTAGGGGCGTGGCAACGGTAAATCATTTTTACACATCCTTAACCCTTTGCCAGCCAAAAATATGTTTCATTTTATTTTGTTTTACCATGCCTTTGCTGTAACTTTGCATACGTTTTATAATACACATATTTTTATTGATGATACGAATAGAAGAAGTAGTGCAGCTTAGAGCCTTTGCTCGCCAAGATGGAGCGTTGATGGCATTGGTGTGGATAGCCAGTTTCTTGTTTACAGTATACGTTCCGCAAAACGGTATAGGCAGCCTGTTGGCCATAACGATCCCCTTTGTGCTGGGTTGGCGTCTATGTGCCTTTCGCAATTATGCCCTCGATGGCATCATCTCCTTCCGTCGCGCTTATCTGTATTGCGTTTACACCTTCTTTTACGCCTCGCTTATTTTTGCCGTGGCCCAGTTTGTGTTTTTCAAATTTTTCGACCATGGCACCTTTGCTATGATGCTGAACGATACCATACAAACCATAACGCCCGCCTACCGTCAGGCAGGTGTGTCGGTGGCCGAACTGAAAGAGGCTACCGAGATGGTGCAGAATATCAGCCCCGTGCAGTGGGCTTTCACCTTTATGATGCAAAACATCTTTGTGGGTTTTGTGCTGTCGCTTCCTGTGGCCGCCCTGTGTAGAAAAACAATGAAACAATAACGCAACCCTATAAACCCTATAACATAATAAAATAAAAAGGATATAAAAATGGATATTTCGATTGTAGTGCCCTTATATAATGAGGAAGAGTCGCTTCCCGAACTTTACAAGTGGATAGAACGTGTGATGAAAGCCAACGCGTTCAGTTTTGAAGTGATATTTGTTAACGATGGCTCTACCGACCACTCGTGGCAGGTGATTGAAGACCTAAGTAGCAAATCGGAAAACGTAAAAGGCATCAAGTTTCGCCGCAACTATGGAAAGAGCCCAGCCCTGTATTGTGGCTTTAAAGAAGCACAAGGCGATGTGGTGATTACGATGGATGCTGACTTGCAAGACTCGCCCGACGAGATACCAGCTCTCTACCGCATGATAGTAGAAGAAGGCTACGATCTGGTATCGGGTTACAAGCAGAAACGTTACGACCCGCTGTCGAAAACGCTTCCCACCAAGCTGTTCAACGCTACAGCGCGTAAGATAAGCGGCATACACAATCTGCACGACTTTAACTGTGGCCTGAAAGCCTACCGCCGCGATGTGGTGAAAAACATCGAGGTGTATGGCGAGATGCACCGATATATCCCTTATCTGGCTAAGAACGCTGGCTTCGACAAAATTGGCGAGAAGGTGGTACACCACCAGGCTCGTAAGTATGGCACATCAAAGTTTGGTTTAAACCGCTTCTTCAATGGATATCTCGACCTCATCACTCTTTGGTTCTTGAGCAACTTTGGAAAGAAGCCTATGCACGTGTTCGGCTTTTTGGGCACCTTCGTGTTCCTCATTGGCTTTGTGTCGGCCTTCATTATTGGTGCCGACAAGTTGTGGTGCTTAGCGCATGGCATACCCCAGCGTCTGGTTACCGATTCGCCCTACTTCTACATTGCTCTCACAATGATGATGATTGGTACGCAGCTGTTCTTGGCGGGCTTTATTGGCGACTTGGTGAGCCGTTCGTCACAGAACCGCAACGACTATCAAATAGAAAAAACTCTGCGATGCGCAAAATAAAACATTTATTACTGCCTCTGTGGGGGGCGCTGATGGTGGCAGCTTGCTCTTCTATCGATTGTCCCCTGAACAGCCGCGTGATGAGCACCTGTAAGTTTGGCGACAATGGTGAGAAGGTGTCCGACACGCTCACTGTGTCGACCACCCGTGCCGATGGCAACGACTCGGTGCTGGTGAACCGCGTGTGCGATGTTGACAGCATACAGCTACCCATGAGCTATAACCACGCTGAGGATGTTTACATCTTCGACTTTCTGAATGAGGATAAAACGCACACTATCGACCATATAACTATTGTGAAGGACAATATGCCACACTTTGAGTCGGTAGACTGCAGCCCCATCATGTTCCACAATATCACCGATGTGAGATATACCACCAACAAGGTGGAAAAAGTAACCATTAACAACAGCTATGTTACATACAACGACGCCCAAGCGCATCTCATCATTTATCTTAAGCGTGCTCACCAGTAGCCTGTTGCTATTGGTGCCCGCCATAGGCGCCCAAGCACAGCAAAAGAAACATATCGTGCAGCCTGCCGATACTGTGCCACTGTTTCGTGGCGTAGCAGTGTCGGCCGATGTGGTAGGTGTGGCACAACTTGCCTTCAGCGATTATGGCCAATATGAAGCTGCCTTGCGCGTAAACCTGAAAGATAAGTTCTTTCCAGTCGTCGAGTTGGGTTATGGTAAGGCCGATGCCGAAAATGTAACCACAGGCATGACCTACAAAACCTCGGCTCCTTATTTTCGTGTAGGACTCGACTATAATCTGCTCAAAAACAAACACGACGACTATCGCGTATATGGTGGCTTGCGATACGCCTTTACCTCTTACAAATATGATGCTTATACCACTGGCATTAAAGACCCCGTGTGGGGCGACGATGCTGGATACCGTCTTGAAGACGTAAAGTGTAATTGCCACTGGATGGAGGCCGTGGTGGGCGTCGACGCTAAAATAATTGGACCACTGCGTTTGGGCTGGAGCCTGCGTTATCGTCGTCGCTTGGCGCATAACGATGGCGATGCTGGCAACACGTGGTATATACCAGGCTTTGGTAAACAGGGCGATACTCGTTTGGGTGGCACCTTCAATATCATTGTCGAGATTTAACGGGCATACTCCCTCACCACACCCTCACGCACATACATTGTATAAGAGCACATACACATTAAATAATATATAAGGATAACATGGATAACAAACAAAAAATAAAGTGGGGTTTACAGTTGCCCTTCCTGCTCTTTCTGCTATTAGGCACTATCTTTATTATACGCCATCAGCGCAATACCCCTTATCAGCATAACACTGGCTACATCTTCGGAACAGTGTATCACATTACTTATCAATATGATACCGACCTTAATGCCGAAATATTGGCTGAACTGAATAAGGTTGATGCCTCGCTGTCAATGTTTAATAAGCAGTCGGTTATCACTCGTGTAAATAATAATCAAAATATTGAGGTAAATGATATGTTTGCCGACGTGTTTACGCTGGCTGAAAAGATATCTAACGATACCAATGGTGCCTTCGACATTACCGTAGCACCGCTGGTAAATGCTTGGGGCTTCGGCTTCAAGAACGGACAGCTACCCACCCAATCTATGGTTGACAGCCTTAAAACCTTTGTGGGCTACAAACGTGTAACACTTATTGATAAACATGTGAAGAAGGCCGACCCACGCACCACTCTTGATTGTGGCGCTATAGCTAAAGGTTATGGCTGCGACAGGGTGGCCGAACTGTTGCGCCGCAAGGGGGTAGCCAACTTTATGGTTGAGATTGGTGGCGAGGTGGTGACCAGTGGTATCAGCGACCGACGCCTGCCCTGGAAGATAGGTGTAACAAAACCTTCTGACGACTCGCTTAACCAGAACCAAGAGCTGCAGGCCGTGCTTAACGTTACGGATAAGGCAATGGCTACCAGTGGCAATTATCGCAACTTTTATTATAAAGATGGTAAGAAATATGCCCATACCATCGACCCACATACAGGTTTCCCTGTGCAGCATAGCTTGCTCTCAGCCACTGTCTTAGCTGATCGTTGCGCAGTGGCCGACGCCTACGCCACATCGTTTATGGTGATGGGTATTGAGAAGGCCAAAGAGGTGCTGAAACGTAACCCTAAACTAATGGCTTATTTCATTTATGCCGACGAGAAGGGCAACTACAAGGTATGGTATTCGCCATCAATGCAAGGGAAAATCGTAGGAGAGAAGTAGAAGAGAGAGAGAGGGAGAATGATAGTGTGAATATAAAAAGATGTTGAAAGCAAACACCTCTTCATCAAACATTGAACTGCTGACATCGTTGCCACTGTTCTTAGGTATGACGCGTGCCGACATTGCCGAACTTACCACTGCCTTCACACTCGGTATACACCGTTGTGCCGAAAAAGAGGTGGTGGCCGAAGAAGGGCAACCCTGCACACGGCTTACCATCGTGGCCGACGGTGCTATGCGGGTATGCTCGCGCCCTGATGATGGACGTTATAGTGTAGAAGAGGCGCTGCAAGCACCATATATTATACAGCCCGAACACCTGTTTGGACATAGCACACGTCACACCCGCACTTTCACGGCACACGAGGGGTGCCTGTTACTGAGTATCGACAAAAACGATGTTATGCAGATGTGTGCCCGCTATCAGGTGTTTCACATCAATCTTCTTAACGCTATCTGTGCACAGGCGCAGCGCTTTGCACACACGCCATGGCGCCATACGCCCGCTGCCACACGCCCTCGCATCATACGTTTTATCCTGAACCACTGTCTTACACACACAGGCAGCAAACGCATCAATATTCGTATGGAGCAGTTGGCTCACGAACTGAACGAAAGCCGTAGGGCAGTTTCTGACGAACTGCATCTCATGCACAACGAACAACTAATCGTCTTAAAACGCGAAACCATCTTGGTTGAGCACCTTGAAAAACTATTGAGATAACACTCCCTTAATGCCTTGATAATCTCTACTGTTTCTCCGTAGCATCGTCTACCGTCTATCTTAAAAGGCTAACGTTTGCATAAATACATATGTATTTATCAATATTGTGGACAGTATTCTAATAAATAATAATATTATATTTGCAAATTGAAACAATATTCAAACAAAAACATAATAACGAAACAGAAATAATGAAAAAGTTACTATTATCGGCGTTTGCTCTCTTTATGGCCCTTGGTGCTGGAGCGCAAACCGTAACCTCGCCTAACGGCAATGTTAGTGTGAAGTTCTGGCTTCAGGACGGACGACCCACCTATGAGATGAGCTACAAGAAGAAGGCTGTTGTGAAACCTTCGCACCTTGGTCTCGAGCTTGCCAAAGACAAGCACGCAAGCAACGGCCAGGACGAGCAGAACCTCATGGACGGTTTCACCGTGAAAGACCAGCAGACCTCTACCTTCGACGAGACCTGGACACCTGTTTGGGGCGAGATCAAGACCATCCGTAACCACTATAACGAGATGGCAGTGACCTTGAACCAGGCTTCCATGAACCGTGACATCGTTATCCGCTTCCGCGTTTATAACGAGGGCATGGGCCTGCGTTATGAGTTCCCGCAGCAGCAGAAGCTCAATTATTTCGTTGTGAAGGAAGAGCACACGCAGTTTGCCATGGCCGGTGACCACACCGCTTATTGGATTCCAGGCGATTATGACACGCAGGAGTATGAGCATGTAATCTCGAAGATGAGCGAGATACGCGGCAAGATGAAGGATGCCGTTACAGGTAACTCGTCACAGACCACCTTCTCGCCCACAGGTGTGCAAACATCGCTCCAGTTGAAGACAGCCGATGGCTTATATATCAACATTCATGAGGCTGCATGTATAAACTACCCCACCATGCACCTGAACCTCGACGATAAAAACATGGTGTTTGAGTCGTGGCTCACACCCGATGCCACCGGCATGAAGGGCTATGTGCAGACACCGTTCAACACGCCTTGGCGTACGGTTATGGTGAGCGACGACGCTCGAGACATCCTTGCATCTAACCTCATCCTGAACCTCAACGAGCCTTGCAAGATTGAGGACACATCATGGATCCATCCCACAAAATACTGTGGCGTGTGGTGGGAGATGATTGCTGGCGGACGCCAGTGGAGCTACACCTTCGACCTGCCTTCTGTGCATCTCGATAATCTCGACTATACTAAGTGCAAGCCTCACGGACAGCATCCTGCCAACACAGCTAACGTGAAGCGTTACATCGACTTCGCTGCTAAGAACGGCCTCCAGGAGGTGCTCGTTGAGGGTTGGAACATCGGTTGGGAAGACTGGTTCGGTCATTATAAGGATTATGTGTTCGATTTCCAAACACCTTACCCCGACTTTGATATTGAAGAGCTGAACCGCTATGCTCACTCTAAGGGCGTGAAGCTCATGATGCACCATGAGACCAGTGCCTCTACAATCAACTATGAGCGCCATCTGGAGAAGGCTTACAGCCTCATGAACAAGTATGGCTATGACGCTGTGAAGAGCGGCTATGTGGGCGACATCATTCCCCGTGGCGACTATCACTACTCTCAGTCGACCAACAACCATTACCTCTACTGCATCAAGGAGGCTGCCAAGCACCACATCATGGTGAACGCCCATGAAGCTGTTCGTCCTACAGGTCTCTGCCGCACATGGCCTAACCTCGTGGGTAACGAGTCGGCACGCGGTACCGAGTATGAGGCCTTTGGTGGTAGCGAGCCTTACCACACCCTCATCTTGCCCTTTACCCGCTTGCAGGGTGGCCCGATGGACTATACTCCTGGCATCTTCGTGACCAAGATCAGCGAGTGGAACCCCAACAACAAGTCGTTCGTCCACACCACGCTCTGTGGTCAGCTCGCTCTCTACCTCACCATGTACAGCCCGTTGCAGATGGCTGCCGACCTGCCTGAGAATTATGAGAAATATGACGACGCCTTCCAGTTTATCCGCGACGTGGCTTGCGACTGGGACGACTCGCGCTATCTTGAGGCCGAACCTGCCAAGTATATCACTGTGGCACGTAAGGCAAAGGGTACTGACAACTGGTTTGTAGGTGGTAAGTGTGATGCCGAAGGCCATAAAACACGCCTGAAGCTCGACTTCTTGGATAAGGGTTGCAAGTATGAGTGTGCTATCTATGCCGATGCTCCTGATGCTTCTTATGACAAGAACCCCAAGGCATACGTTATCACACACCGCACGGTGAAGAAGGGTGATGTGCTGAACATTAATCAGGCTCCTGGTGGCGGTTTTGCTATTAGCTTGATGAAAAAATAATGACCTAACAGGTTGTTTTTAACAAAAAATATATATCTTTGTAGGCAAGTAGAGAAGCAAACAGCGCTTTTCTGCTTGCCTATTTTGTTTACATTTATCGAATTAACCAACCAAAAGACCAATTATGAGAAATTTTAAACGCACCCTTTCCTTCGTTTCATTGCTCATTATAGCAATAGGTATGGCCCAAGCCACGCCACGCAGTGTGCAGCAAGCCAAGAAGATAGCTCAGCAACATGCGCTGAAAATGGGCATCGCCCTACAGCCTGATGGCCTGACACAAAAGGCTGTGAAGGCGAGCAAGATAGCAGCGGCACCTGGCGCACAGCCCACTGCCGACAGCTATTATGTGTTTGAAAATGGCGACGACCGTGGCTTTACCATCGTCTCGGGCGACGACCGTTTGCCTGATATTGTGGGTTACAGTCTCACGGGCAGTTACAATATGAGCCGTCAGCCCGATGCTTTTGTTTATTACATGCGCTCGTTTGAAGAGATGGCCCAGCGTGTGGCTCAGGGCGATGACCATGCGCTGCGCACGGTGCGCGAGGCCGAGGCGCTACGTGCATCATCGTATCAGCAGCCCACCGTGGCACCACTGTTAGGTGATACAAAATGGAACCAGGATTGGCCCTTCAATGCTTATTGTCCGAAGTTTGATGGCACAAACCTTAGCGCTACGGGCTGTGTGGCTACGGCTATGGCACAGGTAATGATGTATCATCGTTGGCCCGATGTGCTCAAAGCTGATATACCAGCCTACACCACGAGTACCTACAACCTAAACGTAGAGGGCATAGCTGCTGGCGAAAAGATTGATTGGGACAATATGCTGCCGCAATATCTTGAGGGACAATACTATGATGACAATATTGAAGCTGTGTCAAAGTTGATGCTGATGTGTGGTGCTGCCGTGACGATGGATTATGGCCCATCGTCGGGCGCTGGGGTTTCTGCCTACACCATGACCCACTTTTTTGGCTACGACCCACACACCACCATGTCAGTGGGCCGTGCTGGCGTAACGTTAGAACAATGGGTAGATGCTATTGATAACGACCTACTGGCCGAGCGCCCTATCTTGTATGCTGGCTATAGTTCGGATGGCGGACACCAGTTTGTGCTTGATGGTACCGATGGCCGTGGCCTCTACCATGTTAACTGGGGATGGGGTGGCTATCAAGATGGCTACTTTGATATCTCGATACTGAACCCCGCAAAGGGTGGAACAGGTTCGGGCATGGCTGCCGATGGTTATAACACTTATAATAGTATGATTATTGGCTTGCAGAAAGATAATGGCATTATTGATACTGATTTGCCCGACTTCCCTATCTTGTCTGTTGATAAATGGAGTGAAGATTCTCATTTCAATATCACCACCACCCGAGCCAATGCTCAGCAGCCCTTTACCTGCGATGTTAGAATGACCTTTGGCAATGTTTCCTCAGACGATGTGTCTGGCGTGTCGATGGCTTTTGGCGTGAAAGATGCTCAGGGACAGTTAGTGCCCATATCTCCCATTGAGACCTCTGATATCTCGGGACCTGAAGGCACTATTATGTATGGCGCTCCTTACGAGCATGTGTTCGACTATGTCTTCCCCGAGGGACGCACCGTTATCTATGGTATTTACAAGCCACAGGGCAGCCATCAATGGAAACTTTGCCAGCAGTCGGTAGCCCCTATCGTGGTAGATGCCACCGCCACCACGCTCACCATACTGCCTACGCCACTTACCGCTACACTTGAGAGTAAAGCGCTGTTTTCTGATATGGAGAGCACCTTTGACCTTACCCTGACCAATAAAAGCGATTATGAATATTGTAACCTGTTGTATGTTTTTGTAAACGATAACAATACCAAGCCTGAAGATATGTTTACCACCCTATGGGTTACGGTGCCAGCCAATAGCACTGTAACGCGTAGCTTTAGCATGCCGCTTTCTGGTGGCCAACACTATTTGTGGGTGCAAACGCCTGAAAAGCAAGGCAATGTTGATATTATTTCGGCACAAAGCGTTACGGTAAAAGATCAGGGCACGCCCGACTTCTTGCTTACCAGCGTCACTTCAAACGCTACCGAGGGCGAGATGGAACGCGAAAATGCTTACTATGGTTCGTATCAGGTAGAGCTGCCAAGGGTGAACGACGATGTGCTGAAACTGAAATACAGCATCCTTAACCGTGGCGACGACTACACCACTATGTTCTGTGTGAATGTTACCAATGCCACGTTTGACAACAACTATAAGTTTATAACTTATAAACAACTGGTAACCTTCCCCAAGAACGTAACCACCGATGTTGAGGTGCAGGTGCCCTTCTCAGAGTTAGGGTCGAACTGCATCACTACCGATGCTATGTTTGCTAACTCGTCTATTATATTAAACCTTCCTGAAAGAACAAACTTCTATTTGGTGGTAGACGACGAATTAGGTAGAGGATTTCCTACACCTGCAAACGTAAACTGGTTCTACCTAACGGGTGTCTCGGCAGGCATACAAACGTTTGAAACGCTGACCTTCGGCCACGGCCTCACGCTTCAGAGCCGTAGCGGAGCCTTGCTGCTTACCGCCACCGTGCCGCAGCAGGTGCGCATCAATACGTTGGCGGGTCAGTGTGTGGCTAATGTGGCGCTCAGTGCTCACCAAACACAAACCGTACAGTTGCCCGCTGGTATATATATTGTAGGCGGAAAGAAGGTTGTGGTAAGGTAATAATGTAAAAATGAAAGTATCGCAAGTTGTTGCTTAGCAAAAACTTGCGATACGATAGATAAAAGTTATTGTTCAACAATCTTTCCATCAAACAGATGGATAGTGCGTTGTGCCATCAGGGCATCATGTTCGTTATGTGTCACCATAATGATCGTGGTGCCCTCTTGGTTTAGTTGGGTGAGCAGTTGCATCACCTCGGCACCGTTCTTCGAGTCGAGGTTACCCGTTGGCTCATCGGCAAGGATGAGTTTCGGGCCAAACACCACGGCACGGGCTATGGCCACACGCTGCTGCTGGCCGCCACTGAGCTGGTGTGGGAAGTGGTGTGCGCGGTGCGATATGGCCATACGCTTCATGATCTGTTGCACGCGCTCCTTACGTTCACCAGCTTTCATGTTGAGGTAGGTGAGTGGCAACTCAATGTTTTCGGCCACTGTAAGCTCGTCAATGAGGTTAAAACTCTGGAACACAAAGCCTATCTCGCCCTTGCGCACATTGGTGCGGTCGCGCTCACGCAGCTGCGACACGTCGCGGTTGCCCAGCAGATAGGTGCCCGACGTGGGGTTGTCGAGCAGTCCGAGGATGTTAAGCAAGGTCGACTTGCCGCAACCCGACGGTCCCATGATGGCTACAAACTCGCCGTCCTTCACTTCGAACGACACATTGTTTAACGCTATTGTTTCCACATCTTCTGTGCGGAAATGTTTTGAAAGGTTGGTTATTGTAATCATAATATTAAGTTCCTAAAGCCCCTCCCCCTCGCCACCTTCAGTGGCTCACCCCTCCCCGTCGGAGAGGGGAGTGATGTGCTATGCTGGGTATGCTTAGAGATTTTGGAGCATTTTTAATTAATTATTTATTTAATGTTTTATTTCTCGATTTTCTTTTCCCCATCCTCTTTAATTATAATCAGCCGTTACAGGAGTGGCATTTTACTCCCCTCTCCAACGGGGAGGGGAGAGCCGCAAAGCGGCGAGGGGGAGGGGCTTCCTATTCCGCCTTCACATTCCCTGCCGGGTTCTCATTCGCCGCCTTATAGCTTTGTGTCATTACAGCGATGAGCGACACGATGAGGCAGAAGAGGCCCGCCACGAGATATATCCACCATGCGAGGCCGATGCGGTATGAATAGGTTGAGAGCCAGTCGGTCATGAAATAGTGTATGAGGAGCACCGCTGGCACGAACGCCACGACCACATAGAGCATGAATGTGCGCAGCAGTCGCATGTGGATCTGTCGCGATGTGCTGCCAAACACCTTGCGTATAGCAATCTCCTTGCGTCGTTGCTGAATGAAATAGGTGCTCATGGCCACCAGTCCGAGCAGCGAGATGATGATGGCGATGGCAGCAAACAGCGTCACGATGGTAGACATGCGTATGGCCTGATTGTACATGTAGCGAATGCCCTGGTCGAGGTATGGATAGTTAGTGAAGTCAGAGACGTCGTGTTTGAATGTTACCTTAAACAGGTCATTAATCTTGTTGTAAGCTTCAGTCTCATCGCCGTTCACCTTCACCAATATTGCCCACGGCCACTTAATGTTCTTCTGAATATATATAAGCACAGGATGTTGCTCATCCATGATGCCGCGAATGTGGAAGTCGGCCAGCACACCGCGCACCAGCACGCGATCATCTCGTATCATGATATATTTCGCGTCAAGCGGTAGTCCCAGTTCGCGCAGCGTCTGTCGGTTCACAAACACGCCCTCTTCGTCATCTACATGGTTATCGCGCAAGAGGTGTAGGCCCAGCAGCGGCATGAAATGTTCGTCGCCATACATTATCTGGAAGCTCAGCGTCTTGCCGTCGTCATAGGTCACCGTGTTGTTGTTGCCGCCATTGAGCGGATGTCCCATACATAACGACACGTTCTCTACACAAGTCATCTTACGCAGTTCGGCGGTATAGTTGGCCAACTGCGTGCTATCATCTGATGCCGGCAGCGAGAGCACATGCTCGTGGTTGTAGCCCAATGGCGCGTTTAGCAGATGCCTTACTTGCAACACCATGGTTAAGGCGCAGCCTATCATCATGATGGTCATGATGTTCTGGAACACGATGAACACCTTGCTAAACCGCATCTTCATCTTCATGCGGAAGGTGCCGCGCACCACGTCGATAGGCTTAGCGCGAGAGATAACTACGGCAGGAATGATGCCCGACAGCACGCCCACCACCACGACGAACGCGATGGCCATGAGGATGTTGCCCAGTGTGAACAGTGCCGATTGCTCCATGGTGGTGTTCAGCAACTGTGCAGCGTAGGGTAGGGCAGCGACCGTCAGCACCACGCCCACGACAAGCGACAGCAGACACATGAGCATGCTCTCAGCAATGAGGCGTGTCATGATGCCTGTGCGCTGCGCACCCACCAATCGGCGTGTGGCCATCTCCTTGGCACGTGTTGATGCTTGCGCCACGGTGAGGTTTACATAGTTGATGATAGAGAACACCAGGATGACGAGACCCACGGCAAACAAGATGTTTACAATCTTCTTGTCGCCACGTCGTGCGTTCTCCACACCTGTGCCGTTTGAGGGCTGGAATTTGGAGAAATAACGATCAGAAAATCTTACCACCTTCGTCTTTACAGCGCCCTCATTCTTTGACTGAAAAATCCAGAAACCACCATCTCTTTGCACTTTGTCAAGTTGCGCCTCCTTTGTTGTCAGGTCTACGCCCTCTTTGGCCAAGAGAAACACGTTTGAGCCAGTAGCGTTGTTCATATTCTCGCTTGTGAGCGAAGTGTTAAACGACTTTACCAGCTCGAAGCGTGTTATTATGTCTGTAGGCTTAAACGACGTGCCTTCAGTGGAGGTGAACACGCCGGTCACCCTCATGGGCGATGTCTTCGTGGTGTCGTCTTCAAAATAGAGAGGGCGCCCCACGGGGTCTACATTGCCGAACATCCTGCGGGCATAGGCCTCGCTCACCACCACCGCGTTAGGTTGGTCGAGCACATGGTTGCGGTCGCCCTCAACCACGGGGATAGAAAACATGCGGAAGAAGGTGGAGTCGGCAAACATAATGTCGGTCATCACCATGTCGCCCGTAGGTCCCATGATGTCGCTTTGCACCATTGTTGCTCCACAGGTCATCTCTACGCCCGGCATCTTGTTTAGCATTCGTTGCACGCGCCAGTGGGTTCCCTCTATATACTGGTCTGCAGCGGCAAACTCTTCGCCAAACTTCATGCTTACGGAGAATATGCGGTCGGCCTTGTCTATCGACTTGTCCACGCCATACTCTTGTTTAGCATACTGCCCAATGATGATGACGAACATCAGGCTGAGCGAAAATCCCAGCGCGTTGATGAACGTGTAAGTCTTGTTTCGCGATAGAAACGTGAAATACGACTTAATGGTTTTAATTTCAAAACTCATAATCTTATGATTTTATAATATTTAAGTTTCGCATGTCTTTGACATACTGTTAGTTAACGAGTAAACAAGGAGATTTGCTTTACTTGTCTATAGATTGTCAAGGAAATCTCTCTTCAAGGAAAATCCTCTCTAAAAACGCTATTGGTCAAGCATATCACTCCCCTCCATAGGGGGAGGGGTGAGCCGCGCTTTGCGCGGCGAGGGGCTTTCTATCTAATTCTTAAAGTCTCACTCTCCTTAAATCCTTCATACCCACTGGTTATCACCTTTTCACCAGCCTCCAGACCTTCAATCACCTCATAGAATTTTGGGTTCTGTCGTCCCAGCGTTATCTTTCGGCGATAAGCTTTCTTTCCGCTCTTGTCAAGCACAAAAATCCACGCTCCTGCTGTTGTGCTGAAGAATGTGCCTTTGGGAATGACGAGGGCTTGCGATGAGGCGCCGAGCTGCAGGTCGAGATAGTAGGTCTGACCCGTGCGTATGTTCTCGGGTCGTTTGTTCGTGAAGCGTAGTTCAATCTTGAAGCGCCCATCCTTTACCTCGGGATACACCTTGCTCACCGTCACGGCGTAAGTTTTGCCATTCTGCGAGAAGTTGGCCGTCAGCCCTTTGTGCACACGGTCTATGTAGTGCTCATTGCACATGGCCTGTATTTTGTAGTCGGTCATGTCGTTCACCACGCCTATTTTTTGTCCTGGCGCAATGTTCTGTCCCAGTTCTACGTCGAGCGACCCCACTTCGCCATCTATAGCCGAGCAAATGTTGAGTTTCGCCTTACGCTCGCGCACCATCTCAAGGTTACGCCGCATGTTGTCGAGGTTGTCGGTCATCTGTTCTGTTTGTGCCTTACGATATTTAGCGTCCTGCGAGATGCGCTTTCCTATGAGGGTGTGCTTCTTCTGCGCCAACTCATAGTCTTCTTTCGCCTCAAGATATTCATCGCGCGAGATAAGCTGTTCCTTATAAAGCGTCTCCATGTGGGCTGCTTTACGTCTATTGCGCTTCACCTCCATATCTTGTTGCAGCTGGTCGTTGCGGTTGGTTAGTGCCTCTTGCTCCATGCTTATCTGCGTGTTGCGCAACATGTTTTGCTTCTCGGCCAGTTCGCTCTCGGCGTTTAGAATTTGAAGGTCGAGGTTTGAGTTGCTTAGTCGAACAATGACGTCGCCTTTGCGCACCTTTGCTCCTTCTTCTACCACCTTCTCCATCACGATGCCGCCCTCTTCCGGACTAATTTGCACCACGCTTACGGGCACCACCGTACCGTCAAGGCTCATATAGTCGTTAAACTGCTTGCGCTGTACCTCGCCTATGCTCAGTCCGCGACGTTCTACACTCTGCGTATCGGCCAGACCACCAAAGGCCAGCCAGCCCAGTAGCGCTACTACGGCTGCGCCACCGCCTATCCATGCCCAGTATTTACGTGGTATGGCGTGTTGGGGTTTGTTTATTTGTATGTCCATAATCTTAATTCATAATTCATAATGTGCTTAAACGCTATTCAAACTTTAAAGAGCCCTTGTAATAGTCGACCAATCGTTGCTTGATGCCTAAAAGCATTTGCATTTGTAGGCGTTTAATCTTACTTTGCAGCAGCGTTTGCGACGAGGTGTGTAGCTCGAAGGTAGAAAGCATGCCTTCGTCATACTTGCGCATGTTAAGATGGTGTGCCAGCGAGTCGCTTGCCACCTTGCGCTCCATCTGTGCCAGTTCTTTCATGTATCCATCGCGGTCCATTACGGCCTGAAAAATGTTGTCGTGTAGCTGTCGGCGGGTGTCGTCAAGTTTTAGTTGCGCCTGTTGCCAGTTGCTCTTGGCGCGCCGTGCTGCTCGCCACGACGAACTATTAAAGATAGGTATCGAAAGGCTGATGCCAAGATATTCGCCACGGTTGTTTTTTATCTGCGTAGAGAAGGGCACGGCGGCTTTGCCCTGTGATAAATTTTTATAATAGTTGGTGCTAATGCCACCTTCTATTGATAGGGTGGGCAGTAGGGCACCGCGTTGTTGCTTCCAGGTATAGCGTGCCGAGCGCTCGTCGGCCACGGCCGTTGCTACATCGGGCGAGATGCTTTCAAACGTGCTGCTAATGCTGGCAGCGTTGTCGGCATCGTAGTTTGTTATCGCCTTTGGCCATAGCAGTGAGGGGTCGCTCACAATGGTTAGTGTGCTGTCGGCAGGGTAGTTCATGGCTGCCTTCAGTGCCAGCATGGTGCTGGTGGCCTCGTTGCGTTGATGCGTCAGGGCATAGTCGTCTTCTGCCACCTGTGCTTCAATCTGTGCCACGTCGGGCCTACTCTTGGTGCCCAACTGCATCATGCGCTCTGTGCCTTTTAGCAGTTGCTGGCTCTCGTCCAACTTTTGCTCTGCCAAAGCTATACTTGCTTGGGCATAGGCTGCCTCGGTATACAGCTGCATCACCTCAATGGCTTTGGCGTCGCGCGCTTTTGCTATGGCAGCATCTGAGGCGCGACGCAACAGACGGGCCTGACGAAAGGCGTTTACGGTGCGCATGCCATCAAACACGGTGAGCGAGGCATACAGGTTGTAATAGTTGTTAAACGTCGTCACGTCGGTATAAACGTTGGTTTCGGGGTTGATGCCACGGCCCCAGCTCCATTGCGTGCTTACGTTTGCTCCCACCCTCGGCAGAAAGTCGGCCTTCGCCCAACGGTAGTCGGCGCGTGCCTGTCGTGCCTCTACGCGTTGCATTTCTACCGCCGTGCTATGTTTTATGGCGTAGGCTATGCAACTGTCAATGCTGAAGCCCGCTGTTTGCGCTTGGCTCTGCTGCATTGCGGTCAGCATAAAAAGTGATGTTATTATCGTTGTTTTATCCATATTCTTATTCTGATACCTCTTTGTCTATTTGTATCTTGTCCGCTCGTCCGCTCGGCTTTGCTGCTTGTCTATGCAAAAACTGGTCTATAGTTTTACAAACATTCCAACTGGCCAAACTTCAATAATTATTATGCCAAATGTGTGCCAAAAAGTTTATGTGCTTGATATTTAATGTGTTATGTAAAAATCACGTTCCCCTGACTGTCCAATTTTTTGACACTACCGTACATTTTCTTTACACTCTCCTTCTGTTTCTGTTACACATTCCTCCTCATTTTCTTATTCATACAGTCTGTTTTATACCATACAATCTGATGATTTTTACCTTTATATGATACAAAAGCAATGGATGTATGGTGCGAAAGCAAAGGATAAATGAGACGAAAGCATGGCTAAAATAGGGTAAAACCCATCTGAAAGTCATGCCGCATCGACCGTTATGAACATGGAGAACGGTCGATGCTCATGTTCATATCGACCGTTATGAACATGTGGAACGGTCGATGTGAGATGACTTGTTGCAGGGTTTCGCCCAATTTTTTCGTGGGTTTTATTTGATTTTCTCTTGGGTTTCGCTTGATTATCTCAATGCTTTTACTTGATAATCTCCTGCTTATCACCCGAAATATAGCTTGGCTTTGTGTGGTAGAGCCCTTTGCTATAATGTTCTGTATCAATGATAATGCGATGTTTTGTGCGCCCCACCTTAGTGAGGGCACTGAAAAAGTCCCCATTTTTAAGGACTAAAACGGAAAAATGTTACGATTTATAACTTCTTTTTCAATAAATCGCCTTAATAAGGCTGTATTTGACAGAGAAAGAAGGATAAAACTACGATTTATCTGTCATTAGCTTTCAATCTGAAAGTGGATTTTACTTTTTCAGTGCCCTCCTTAGTAGAAAGGGACCTCTGGAGAGTACTAAAAGGTCCCCCCCCCTTAAGAACCAAAACGAAAAGTGCTTACAGTTTGTAACTGTTCTTTCCAAAAATTGCTTTAATAAGGCTATCATAAACAGAAAAAGAAAGGGTTAGCGAGCGTTTTTTCTGTCTTTAACTTTAAATATGAAAGTATCTCTTACTTTTTTAGTGCCCTCAACCTTCGTACCCTGTCTTCCCGCCAATAGTTTTGATTAGCGCATACGGTGCACCGAAATGTTGCCTACATATGGATATTCGCCGCCTCCAGTGACGGTTTACATAGCATTTCTCCTTGAAATTAGCAAAATAATTAAACGTATGTATCAAGTACCTTACTGTACCTTCTCGCCATTTTTATACATATTCTGTTCTGTCATTCCATTCCATCTACGAACATATGTCATGAGGCCGTTTTCTTTATTATTGAGCCATTGTCCATACTCGCAGCATCTATTATTGAAAACATAAGCGCCTTGTCCCTCCCTGAGACCATCCACAAAAAAGCCTATATAGGCATCTTTATTGGAATAAATCATTGTACCGAAGCCGTTAGGTTGATTTTTACGAAGGTCTCCTATATAAATCATGCCGTCATGGTTGACTATTATACCGAATTCTGTGCCTGTCTGCTTGGTGCGAATGAAGCTGAGGTCGGCTCCCAAGCCATAGTAAATATTCCTTCCCAACGGCCTTTTGGATACATCGGAACGGATAACTTTGCCGTTGCTGTATAACATACTGCAAATGGTGTCGTCGGGTTTGACGGTAATGGCTGGGCCTTCTGCTTTACCTTCCTTCATGTACAGATAGCTAGTAGTACCGTTGGGCTCGACTATAATGCTGAAACCATTTGCCACACCATCTTTGTACATACCCATTACACGGTTGCCGTTTTTCGTGCGCTTATACGAATAGCCGTTCAGTATGTCGTTTTTAAATTCACCCGCTATCGTGTCGCCAGCAAATATCTGATATCCGCCACCGTCACGCTTGCCATCTTTATAGTCGCCATTATAGGATGAGCCATCGGCCTTGCTGTATTTGCCCCTGCCGTTCCTCTTTCCGTCTTTCCATTCTCCTTTGTATTTGTCTCCATTGGCATAAGTGAAAGTTCCAGTCTCAAAGGTATCTTCATTCCAATACCCCTCGTAGACATCACCATTGCTAAACGTGCACGTTCCGAAGCTCTGACGCTTATTGTTGCGCCATGATCCTGAGTAGATGTCGCCATTACTGTATTTGAATGTACCACTACCATCGCGCACACCGTTCTTAAGGTCGCCCGTATAGATGCCGTCGGGAAATTTTACGGCTTTCGGTGCGGTAGATGCATTGCCACCGTGCTGTCTAGGGCGCATTTTAGTGGGCTTGCCGTTATTTCGTGACTTGTTGTTTGACTTGCTGGGATGATGTCCCTTATACTGGCACTCAATAATCTTTCTGCCACAGGTGCTGCAGCGCGGTGCTATCTTCTGCGCCCACGCCGAGGCCGAAAACATCAAGGCCGAAAATGTAACTGTAAGAACTGTTTTTCGCATATTGTTGTTTTTTATTCATTGTTACCCCAGTTCGGGATAAGAATAGTTCATAAAAAAGTTGGTAGTCTCACAAATATTTTGTACCTTTATAGGTGATTTACAACAAGTTACAAATATATTTGATATGACTACCGATTACAAAGTTACAGAATTATTTTGTATTATAGACGAGTTTTG
>ENA-ORSO01000286-ORSO01000286.1-human-gut-metagenome-genome-assembly--contig:-NODE-286-length-45667-cov-37.110980_pt1 | contig 45667 bp, 27 predicted proteins | sample MGYA00241902_ERZ509168 | MGnify/ENA primary metagenome ERZ509168 (study PRJEB26280, sample SAMEA2338806) | human gut metagenome | biome: human gut; feature: human-associated habitat; material: faeces... | reverse complement strand
TCTAAAGAAAGTCGTTTCCTTATCTCGCGGGCATGTGGTTGGGAATACTCATCTTAATTTCCTCATCATACAACTGGGAATATCCGCTGACCCATGATAATGCAAGAAGGTAGAAGAGAAAGAAAACAAAAAAGCAGTGTCATATAGACACTGCTTGGGGAAAAAAGAGCCCTGCTGAAAAATGGGGATGGAGCAAGCAGGGCTCAGGGGAAGGGGAAATAAGTTGTTCCACTCCGATTCGAACGGGGACTGAGAGAACCAAAAACTCTAGTGCTGCCATTACACCATGGAACAATCCTTAATTAGAAAGCAACTCATCTGAATTGCGCTGCAAAGATAGAAATTAAAACATTAATAAGCAAGAGTTTTGCCAAAAATCTTCACAAATCTGCTTGAAATACGTATGTATTCGGTCATATCTTAGTTGTCTCATCGATTATTCCCCCTCATATAGTGAGATTTCATGTCGAGAAACTTGTCGCCCTATAGTCGTACGATCGTGGTCTTTCCTACTTGTCGCGCACCTTTAATGAGAAGAGCTTTGTTTGTGGTGGATTCCTTCCAATCTTCTAACTTCTTGATAATCTTGCGTTTTAGCATATTGCCTACAACTTTTTTCCAGCTAAATAGCAGGTTGTTTGCAACTTTTTTCCAACAAATCTATAGTAATTATGCAACTTTTTGCCAGAGGATGCATGAATGCTCCCCCTCCTTATTGCGTTCTAAAGCGAATGGGAAGTTTGAAGAGGGAGCGTACGGGGCGACCACCTTGTTTAGCGGGGAAGAATTTCTTTAGTTTCTTGATAGTCGCAACGACGGCAGCATCACATTCGGGAGAAAGGGTACGCTCTATCTTAATATCTCCGATGGTGCCATCCTTCTCTACTACGAAGCTGGCTAAGACTATGCCCTGAATGCGATCTTCCATAGCTTTGACTGGGTATAATAGATGGGCGCTAATGTCTTGTAGTAGCGCTGTGCTGCCTCCTGGATACTGGGCCATTTCTTCGGCCACGGCGTAAATGGTACTATCGTTATCGGCTTGAGTGGAAGATTCAGTTCTACGGATTTGCATCTCCGTAGTGTCGCCTTTAAACACGTATTCGTAGAGCACTTCACCTGTGTCGGCGCGGTAGAGGTAGAGCTTTTGCGGAATGAGGATAATCTGGTTTACATCGAGAGTGGACAGGCTGTCTGCGATGCTCACCACGAGCAGTGCTTTCGTGGGGCCAGTCTCTATCATGTAAGCTAAATCCTCGGGAATTTGGGGTGTAGAGAAGTTGAAATCTCGCTTGATTTCATCATAAGAGAATTGGGAATCGGTGATTTGAAATGTAAGGAATCGCTTGGCGGGGTTGTAGAGCTTGAATGTGAAGTTTTGTTTCTCTAAATCGTATTGAGCATTGAAGTCTGCCTCGATGTAATAATCGTGCTCAAGCAGACAGGTTCGTTCTTGCTCAAGAGCCTCCAGCATGTCCTTGTATTCCTTGCTTTTCATGTACACTTCCTTTTTCAGCGGAGTGTTCACCTCGTCTTCTAGTGAGTAGTGTGTGATGACATCCTTCTCAATGAGATTTTCCACCTCTCCCCACGAAGTCTCGTCTACGGGCACGGTTCCATCGTTGTTCATCTCTGTGGCACAATTGGGCATAAGCAATCCCTCCGTACTGATGGAGGCTCCATTCAGCGCCTTCTGTAGTTGTTGTATGGGGGTGAGTGTGTAAGTTCTTTCCTTGACAATGGTAGGAGCTTTGGAGATGGTGGTTCTGTGTGCAGGCTTAACTTTGTTCCTGTTTTGAGCAAAGCAGATGCCCATGGTGAGAGAGAGTAGGAGGGTAAGAAGGTACTTTAGATGTTTCATGGTGGATGGGGTGAATGATTATGATGCAAAGGTAAGGAATGCTTTCTTGTTTTGCAAAAAAGAGATAGATTCTTTACGGAGAGAAACAAAAAAGGCAACCCACACAAGGGTTGCCTTTTATATCGCGTTTTCGGGAAGGAATACTTTTACTTCACCTCTTTAATTAGATAAATCTGGGTGGGTAAGTGGTCGGAGTAGCCGTTGAGCCATACACCGCCAGCGTGGGTGCGAAGGGGAGAACCCTTATACTTTCCTTCTTGCTGGAAAAGGTAGTCGCGCATGAATATGGCGTGCTGATAGTACTTCAGCGTGGAGCGATCATTGCCTACGAGATTGCCACTCATGACGATTTGGTCGAAGAGATTCCACTTTCCGTTGTAGAGCAGGGTGCCTTGTCCTACCTTGTAGAGCGTGTTGTACCAGGGGTTGTACATATCCTCAGCACTCTTGATCTTACTAGGTTCGCTCTTGCAGCCAAGTTGTTCGGTCATACTCTTGTTGCCAGGATCGTCGTTCATATCCCCCATGATAATTATTTTTGCTCCAGGCTCGCTCTTTATCAGTGCATCCTTGAGTTGTCGTACTTGCCATCCGGCACGCTGGCGCACTTCGTCGCCTGCTGCGCGCGAGGGCCAGTGGTTGACGATGAAGAACATCTTCTCGCCTGCCAAGCGGCCTTCCATCACGAGGAATGGGCGCGTGATGTAGGTGGTGTCGCCCTGCAGGGAATCAATGGCTTGCACCTTGCCTTGTGTGTCGATGGTGAAGCCTAGCATGGGGTCGTCGACCTTGCCTGTGGGACCATAGTTGTATTGCACGGCAAAATAGCGTTCGAGACTGAAAAATTTAGGATTGTAGAAGAAGGCACACTCTATGCCACGGCGGTCGTAACTGGTAATGTCTACGTACTTGTAGCCGCGCTTAGCTAGGGAGGGCTGTTTTAATAGGTCGTCGAGCACATTGGAATTTTCGATTTCAGATACACCAATCACGGCTGCGCCCATGGGAAGTTTGTCTGTGCAGAGTTCACTGAGCACGCGGCTCATGTTGTGGAGCTTTGCTTCGTACTTCATCTTGCCCCACTTCTGTGTACCGGTGGGCAGATACTCGTAGTCGTTCTTGCCTGCATCGTGGATGGTGTCGAAGAGATTTTCAAGGTTGTAGAAGGCCACACCATAGAGAGCGTAGCGCTTCTGCTGTTGAGACTCGCCGCGTGTAGTAAACGAGGTGAGCGTGGTGAGCGCCAAGAGAATGAGCGCAAACGATAGAATGGATTTTCGCATACTGAAAATAGATGTGATAGTTTTTATACTGCAAATTTCTTCTTTTTTCCGTTATTAGCCAAGAAATTGTATAGTACATGTTGAAAAATTCACAGAAATGTAAAAGCCTGCCCTGTTTTTTTACGTATCTTTGCAGCGAATATAAATGTTTAAATCCGCGATAGGACACGAAGACGAGTAGTCGAGAATCAGGTATATGGATGGAGAGATTGCTCAAGAATACGCCCTAACGCGGAATACTTAATCCTCAACTTTACATGACAAAAGGTGTAAAACTTACGGCAGCTGCTTTGCTTCTGGCCACAGGTGCATGGGCACAAGCTCCGACTGACACCCTGAGCCTCGACAATTCGGACTTTACGTTTACAGAGTCGCAGCTCGATGACGACAACGACGCCTCTCAAGCAGTGTCGGCCATCGTTGGTGGTAAGAGTGATCCTTACAATTCGGAGGTAGGCTACTTGTTTAGTCCCATGCGTTTCCGTGTGCGTGGTTATGACAACATGTATAGCAACTACTACATCAATGGCCTTCAGCTCAATGACTTGGAACTTGGTCGGTTTGGCTACAGCATGATTGGTGGTATGAACGATGCTACACGTAACCAAGAGGGCGTCACTGCCTATGAATTTAATCGCTATGGCATAGCTGGTATTGGTGGTGCAACGAATGTGAATGCTCGTGCAAGTCAGTTTGCGCAAGGCAATAAGCTCACCCTTTCTGGTTGCAATCGCAACTACTTGGCTCGTGGTATGTTTACTCACGCCACAGGACTGCTCCCCTCAGGATGGGCTTTCGCTGGATTGGTAGGCTATCGTTGGGCCAATGAAGGCGTGATTGAAGGCACGTTCTACAATTCGCTCTCTTACTTCCTTTCTGCAGAGAAGCGTTTAGGTGACAAGCATGCTCTCTCGCTCGTCACCTTCGGATCGCCTACAGAGCGCGGCCAACAGGGGGCGTCGACAGAAGAAGCCTATTGGCTTGCCAACTCCCATTATTATAACCCAAACTGGGGTTATCAAGGAGGAAAAAAGCGCAACTCTCGCGTGGTGAACGACTTTGAGCCTACTGCCATCCTTACTTGGGATTGGACGATGCGCGATAACATGAAACTCTCCACATCGGCCGGCTTTAAGTATTCCATGTATAGCTCAACGGCGCTCGGATGGAACGGCAACGCTTACGATCCGCGTCCCGACTACTACAAGAACTTTCCGAGTTCTATATTTAATGTATACGAACCTAAAATAAACAACCCCGACTTCTTCAATAGTGCGGAAGGTGCGTGGGCACTTGAAGGATGGAACAATCTCTACAACTATTGGACTTCGCATAAAGCCAATCGTCAAGTGGATTGGGATCGCATGTATGCTGTCAACCATGCAGCGGCAGAGCAGGGTGAAGAAACTCTCTATTATCAAGAGCGTCGCCACAACAATCAGATGGTGGAAACTTTCAACACCATCTTCAATCACGAAATCAATCAGCACCATAAGTATGCCGTAGGCTTCCAGTACAACCGCACCAAGGGTATGCACTATAAGACTTTGGCTGATATGCTAGGCGGCTCTACCTTTACCGACTACGACAAGTTTGCTGCCAATGAATATGGACGCAACAGCGTTGAGGCTCAGAATGACTTGAACAATCCCGACCGCAAGGTGAACGTTGACGACAAGTTTGGCTACAACTACAATATCTTCGTAGACAAGGCGCGCGCTTACGGACTCTATCAGTATACCGAGGGCAAGTGGCAGTACAACATGCAAGCCTTTGCCGAAGGTACACTCATGCAGCGCGAAGGCTTGATGCGCAATGGTCGTGCAGCTGACAACTCTTACGGCAAGAGCGGTAAGGGCAAGTTCTTGGGTGGTGGTGGACGCTTCGGCATGACATTCCGTCCTAATGGCTCGCATATTCTGAGCTTGAATTTCGGCGCAGAGAGCAATGCCCCGTTGGCACGCAACTCATTCGTGGCTCCGCGTATACAAAATGATTTTGTTAATAATCTGACCAACGAGAATATCTTCCATTCCGACCTCTCGTATCAGTTCCGCTTCGGTAATTTCTCGGGTAAGGTCAGTGGATACTATGCTCGCTTGAGCAGTGGTGTAGAGCAGACAGCTTTCTACAACGATGATGAATCGCGCTTTACCTATCTCACCATGACTGGCATCGACCGCGAGCACTATGGTGTGGAAGCCGCATTCAGCTATCAGATAACGTCTAACTTCTCCGTCAACCTCATTGGTACTTACGGCGAAGCTAAGTACGTAAACAATCCTTACGCACAGGTGGCCTATGAAGGCTCGAGCGCTGCTACGCTCCAGACTCTCAACTCTTGGACCAATCCCGTGACCAATCAAGCAGAGACCACTCCTCTCTTTGTTCTGGCAAAGGGCATGCGTGAGAGCGGAAGCCCCATGGCCGTGGTAAGCCTTGGATTCGACTACAACGTGAAGGGCTGGTTCTTTAGCGCCAACCTGAATTACTACGACCGCGTATACATCGATTTCTCAGAGTATCGTCGCTTGTCGAAGTCGATTATTGCCAATCGTGGTCTATACACGCCCGCAGTAGATGCCTCTGGTAATCTTTCCTATGGCAATGTAAAGCAAGCTGATCTTGACAGCTATGGTGGTATATTCTACGACCAATCAGGCAATATCATCGATACTTACAGTCCTAAGCAAGAAAAGGCAAAGGGTGGCTTTATGCTCGATGCTTCTATTGGTAAGTATATCCGCTTGAAGAAGGGCAAGAGCCTGAGCATCAACCTCTCTGTACAGAATATCACCAACAACTGCAATCTCAAGACGGGTGGCTACGAACAGAATCGTTCGGATAGCTACAATACCGGATATGACAAACCTTATGTATTCTCGAAAAATTCGAAATACTACTATGCGAATGCCATCAACGGATTCTTGAATATCGGCTTCAAGTTCTAACTCTCCATTCTGTAAACGACAAACAACAATGAAACTGAAGTTTTTATCTATCATAGCAGTTGCGGCAATGGCCACTCTCTTCGGCACAACCTCGTGTATGGACGACCACGATGCGCCCAATGTCGAAGACTACATTGTGACAAGTCCCACCGATATAGGTGAGGTCAACGCAACAATACTCGATGTGAAAGCAAAGTATTGCAAGGACAATACAGAGGCAGACTACTCGCGCAACTCCTCTAACTGGCACACCAAAATCAATGAAGACGTAATCATAGAAGGCGTGGTCTGCGCAAACGATGTGAGTGGCAATCTCTATCAGACATTACTCATTCGTAATATCGACAACAGTAAGCCTGCCTCGGATCCTGCTCACGACCAAAGCATCATTCTCGCCGTGCGTAGTACCTCGCTCTATCCTTACTTCCGTCTAGGACAGCGCGTTAAGATTAACTTGAAGGGACTCTACGTGGGCGTATATAGCAAGACACCGCGTATTGGTATGCCTTACAAGACATCGTCGAACAATATTAACCTCGGCCCGATGGACTTCAATATGCTGAAGACCAACGCTCAAATTGTGGGTAAGCCCGATACAAACGCTCCAGAGCTTGTCCCCGTAGATAAGAGTGACGCTGCCGGATGTGCATGGCTCCGCGCTTCGGCTAACAAGACGTATGAGAACACGCCGATGCTCGCCACCGTGCGCGGTACCATTAAGCAAGCTTCGACTGAACCAGAGAAAGGCACAGCTAAAGGAGTAGAAGGCCTCACGGAGACACTCTCTGCCAATGGCAAGAAGATTCTTGGCCCGTATGAACTCCACGATGATGGTTATGGTGTAGATCGCGATCTTGATCTCGGCAATGGCTCTACCGTAGCCGTTCGTACTTCTACTAAAAATCGCGTGTCGTTCCTCGAACTGCCCGATAATGCTCGTTCTTTCACCGGTATCTTAAGTTACTATAGTAACTGGCAGATTCAGCTTCGCGACATCGATGACATGTCGGCCAACTAAAATTCTCTTCCTTTATAATATTTAAGCAAACACATAACATTATGAATAAGTATATTCTCTGTCTTGCAGCCGCCCTCTCGCTGGGCGCATTTACTGCTTGCGAAGACGTGCCCGCTCCTTACGGTATCAACAATTCGGGCAATAATAATGGTGGCGATAATAATGGTGGTAATACGGGCGAAACCAAGACCATCTTCGCAGCTAGCTTCGATACAGGTGCTGATGACTTTACTTTCCAAAACGTAACACTTGGCGAAGGTCTCACTTACGTATGGAAGCAGGATTCCTACAATGGCAAGGGTTATCTTAAAGCTTCAGCTTATGCCAACAACAAGAGCAATCCTAGCGAAGCATGGGCAGTATCACCTGCAATCAATCTCAGCGATTGCACCGAGGCTACGCTCAACTTCCGCCAGGCTATTAACAAGATAACTCCGGGTATTCCTGCTGAGATGTATTCCGTATGGGCATCGACCGACTATGCAGGCGATGTAAATACTGCCACATGGACACAGCTCAATGTGCCTTCTTTCCCCGAAGGTAATAGCTGGGCATTCTCCGATGCAGGTGCCATCGACTTGGCAGCTTTCTGTGGTAAGCAAAACGTGCGCATCGCTTATAAGTACACTAGTACGAGCGAAGCGTCAGGCACATGGGAAGTAGACGAATTCACCATCACTGGCAATGGCACTCCTATGAATAATGGTGGCGGTGGAACTCCCGATACTCCTGACCAGCCTTCAGCACCCACAGGCTCGAACCTCATCGCTAATGGTGGCTTTGAAAGCTGGACTGATGGCATGTGTGATGATTGGAAGTCTACTACCTCTGCAAGTAGTGCCACCATTTCACAAAGCCCTATTGCTCATTCAGGAAAGTACGCAGTCTTGGTAGCTGGCAACGAAAGCAGCAATAAGCGTCTGGGTTCTAAGGAGTACAAACTCAATCCTGGCACATACACCATCAGCATGTATGTAAAGGGTGCAGGTCAGGTGAAGTTGGGCTATGCTGTAGTAGGCGACGACGGCAAGATTGCCAATGGCGATTCCTACAATTATAGCAACTATGTGACAACAACGGACGAATGGACATTGGTCACTTATGAGTTCACGCTCGAAGCCGCTACGACAGTCAACTTCGTAGTAATGAATCCCAAAACTTCAAAGTACGCAACTACATCTGATAAGTTGATCGACGATTTCTCAGTAGTTACTTCAAATGGTGGCATCGCAGCTTCTGCCATCCATCGTGTAAGAAAGTAAAGTTGCAGATAGAATAGCCTCCTATCTATTATTACAATATCACAGGTGCTTGGGAAGTACTCATCCGTGCGTGCTCCTCAAGCACCTATCTTTTCGCTCATGAACACAATAAATAATAAATATATTCAGACTATCGCAAGCAAGTTCCTGTTCGGTGTAGCCCTACTTTTTGCGTTACTTTCTCTCCACTCTTGCGGCGAAGACCATGTATGGGATAAGCCCAATACGGGCGGTAGTGGCTTTTACCCCACATCGAGCTTTACTGCTCGTATGGAAACACCCCGTGTGCTCACTGATGGGTCGACCGTATTGATAGACCACTCCACGACGGTCAATGGCAAGAACGTTGTCACTTACGAACTCGAGTATGATAAAGAAAAACTCCACTCTCGCTGGGTAGCTTTCCGCTTCGATGGCAACACGCGTGGCAAGAGCACGGGGCGTTCAGACGAACCATTTCAAGACGATCCCAACCTAAGCTCCATCTATCATATAGGCCACTACGGCTTCGGTGGGAAGTACAATCGTGGCCACCTTTGTGCCTCCAATGATCGCTTGTACAATACCACCGCCAATGAGCAGACGTTCTACATGACCAACATGTCGCCCCAACTTGGTTCGTTCAATCAGGGCTATTGGATCACGCTCGAGAGCCTCGTGCAACGCCTTGGCCGTAATGCCACATTCTCAGATACACTCTACGTGGTGAAAGGCGGTACCATCCGAGATACTCGAGATAATCAAGAAGTGATGGACTACGTATCACGCTCCAACGGCAAGCGTATAGCAGTGCCTAAGTATTATTATATGGCATTGCTTAAAGTAAAGAATGGCACTTACTCTTCCATTGCCTTCTGGATGGAGCATAAAGAGTACGGCTATACCTACAAGAATCAAGCACCATTAAGCGAAATCAAGAAGACTGCGATCACAGTCAACCAGCTCGAGGAGCGTACGGGGATCGACTTCTTCCCCAACCTGCCTGATGTGGCAGAAGAGATTGTGGAGAATTCATGCTTACCCGGTACTTGGGGCATGTAAGACAATCTCCTCCTTATTCCTATTTCTATTAGTCCTCCTTTTCTTCTTCCCTCCCTACGCGAAAGACAAGGGCATGTGATGCGGCTTAGGGATGAATTCATCCCTAAGAATACCTATAAATATGCAATAATTCGCACAAAAATCAAAGAAACGTGCAATAAAACGTATCTTTTTGGTGCAAAAGTTTGTCAGTATTAGGAATAAGCATTACTTTTGCACGCAGAAACAAAGCGAAAGCACATAAATCATTAATTCAAAATAAGAAACTATGTCTGATATTGAAGCAAAAGTAAAGGCTATCATCGTTGACAAGCTCAGCGTTGACGAATCTGAAGTTAAGAACGAAGCAAGCTTCGCTAACGACCTCGGTGCTGACTCTCTCGACCTCGTAGAACTCATCATGGAGTTTGAGAAGGAATTTGGAATCACTATCCCTGACGATCAGTCAGAGAAGATTTCTACCGTAGGTGACGCTATCGCTTACATCGAGGAGAACGTCAACAAGTAATCAGCTTGTCTACGACAACCTCACACAACACATTTAACGTTTAACGTTACGCGTCAGCGTCGCCTCCCGCATGGGGCGGTGGCAAGGATGTTGTACGTTAAACGTTAATTGTTTTTGGAGCCCCTTTGTGCTCCGCTTTCCTTCAATTCACCTTATTTATTTCATCTCGTAGCTTAGCTGCAGCGTGCATTTATTTGTGGGCGTCTGCTCTGTCAGAAGGCGTTGCCGCGTTAGTTAGTAGATTAGTGAGTACCATCAGAATCGGCCTCTAAGCAAGGCTGCGTGCGTGCTAATCTACTAAAGGTTGTGCCTCTTCCCGCTGCGTCCTCCCTCTCAGTGATTCGAAAGCCGTGAAATTGTGCTTTTCGAGGAACATTAAGGAACTATGGCATGCATAAGCAGCGAAGCAACGATACACACATCTTACACACACATTATGGAACTCAAAAGAGTAGTAGTGACTGGCCTTGGCGCCCTCACCCCCGTAGGTAACACCGTACCCGAAACTTGGGAAAACATTAAGAACGGCGTAAGCGGCGCCGGCCCTATCACCCATTTCGATGCTTCAAAGTTTAAGACTCAGTTCGCTTGCGAAGTAAAAGGCTTCAAGGCAACCGACTTTATCGACCGCAAGGAAGCTCGCAAGATGGATCTCTACGAGCAGTACGCTCTTGTGGCAGCAATGGAAGCTATCAAGGACAGCGGTTGGGATCTTGAGACGATCGATAAGAATCGTATCGGCGTGGTGCTCGGCGTAGGTATCGGCGGTATTCACACCTTTGAGGAAGAAGCCGGCTACTATGCCCTTAACAAGGAGAATGGTCCCAAGTTCAACCCCTTCTTCATCCCTAAGATGATTGCCGACATCGCAGCTGGTCAGATCTCTATCCAGTACGGCTTCCATGGTCCTAACTACACCACTACTTCTGCTTGTGCTTCTTCTACGAACGCTCTGGCCGATGCCTTCAACCTCATCCGCCTCGGTAAGGCCGACGCTATGGTAACAGGTGGCGCAGAAGCAGCTATCTGGCCTTGTGGCGTAGGTGGCTTCAACGCAATGCACGCACTCTCTACTCGCAACGACGATCCTACCCACGCTTCACGTCCCTTCAGCAAGAGCCGCGATGGCTTCATCATGGGCGAAGGTGCAGGTATCCTCATCCTCGAAGAGCTCGAACACGCCAAGGCACGTGGTGCGAAGATCTACTGCGAGATTGCAGGTGCTGGTATGTCGGCCGATGCTCACCACATCACCGCTTCTCACCCCGAGGGCCTTGGTGCCAACCTCGTGATGAAGGCTGCCCTTGAAGATGCAGAAATGCAGCCTGAAGACATCGACTACATCAACGTACACGGCACATCTACCCCCGTGGGCGATATCTCAGAGGTAAAGGCCATCACCAAGCTCTTTGGCAAGCACGCTTATGAGCTCAACATCTCTTCTACCAAGAGTATGACGGGTCACCTTCTCGGTGCTGCAGGTGCTGTAGAGGCCATCTTCTGCTGCCTCTCTGTAAAGAACGACATCGTGCCTCCTACGATCAACCACGAGGACGACGATCGCGACGAGAACATCGACTACAACCTCAACTTCACCTTCAACAAGGCACAGAAGCGCACCGTACGTGCTGCTTTGAGCAACACCTTCGGCTTCGGTGGTCACAATGCCTGCTGCATTGTGAAGAAGTATGAGGCATAATCTCACGTCTGCTATATTATCCATCTTATACAGCCCCTTCCTCATCCCCTCTCCCGTGATGGGAAAAGGATGGGGGAGGGGCTGTCATGATGGACAATTCTTCTACCACTTTTTCTTATGATACTCAATCTTTTAGACCGGATGAAACTCCCGTTTCGCAAGAACAAGGAGTTCCTTTCGGCCCTTTATGATATACTGGGCTTCTATCCTCACAACATAGAACTCTACCGTGTGGCTTTCTCGCATAAGTCGCTCGGCTACCGCAAGGATGGTGGTTCCAGTGCAGGTCCTTTCAAGGACCGCAAAGACCGCAAGGGTGGTCCCGCTCAGCGCGACCGCCGACAAGATCGCAAATCGCGTCTTGATACGCCTGTACGTCCGCTTAACAACGAACGTTTAGAATATCTCGGCGATGCCGTCATCGAGAGCATTGTGAGCGATATCCTTTTCCGCCATTTCCCCACAAAGCGTGAAGGTTTTCTCACTTCCACACGTTCCAAGATTGTGCAGCGCGAGTCGCTCAATCGGTTGGCTACGCAGATGGGGTTAGAAAAACTCATCATCGCTGCCCAAGGCACACACATGAGCCACACCAACATTGGCGGCAATGCTTTCGAAGCTCTTATGGGAGCTATCTATCTCGATCGTGGGTATAAAACGTGTCATTGGTTCCTTTCCAATCGCATTATCGGTACGTATATTGACCTCGACAATGTGGCTCAGAAGGAAGTAAACTTTAAGAGCAAACTCTTAGAGTGGGCGCAGAAGAATCGTATCAATACGAAGTTCAACGACCAGAGCGATGGCGAGCGTGGTTTCCATTCCTCCATCGTGCTTGAAGGCATCACGATCGGTCGCGGAAGTGGCCGTTCGAAGAAAGAAAGCCAGCAGGAAGCTGCCAAGGAAGCCCTCACCCGCATGCGCCGTGAGCCTAAGACGTACGATAGTATTTTCCGTAGCAAGGAGAAGCGCACTGCGATGGAGGCGGAAGAAAGTTTCGCGCTGCCTAAGATTGATGAGATAGAAGATAATTTCAAGTCTGCTAATTCTCGTCGGGGTGGCAAACCCATATTAGCCGATGCCCCCGTGATGGAAGAGAAGAAGCAGCGTCAGCGTTCCGACTCCGACGAAGCTTATGATAAAGCCTACGATGCTGCGGCTAATTATGAAGTAATCGACACTCCGCCCGCAGAGCCTCAGCGTACGTTGTCAGACTATGAAGCAATGGGCATTCCCGCTCCTCCCCAGGAAAACGAACTCTTGGAGGCAGATGAAAAACTGCGCAAGAAGCGCACACGTAATCGTGGAGCGAAAACCCTCGGTGATGCCGTGAAAGGTCAAGAAAAGGGTGCTTCTTCGGCCGAAGAGAAAGTAGCACGCCGCGAAGCTGAGCGCATGGCCGAGGTAGAGCGCCAGCGTGCCAAGGCAGAGCGTAAGCGCCAGGAGGCGGAAGCTGCTCGTGAGAAGGAAATTGCTGCTGAGGCCGAACGTGTGGCTCGTGAAAAGGCAGAGAGCAAAGCCAAGGCTGCAAAGGCAAAAGCTGATGCTGAGCGCAAAGCTCGTGAAGAAGAGCACAAGGCGCGTCTTGAAGCCGAGGAACTCGACCTCTTTAGTCAAGCTGAGGCTGCCAACGCATTGATGGTCAAGGAAAAGACCATCAGCAAGCCAGAAAAGCCTGTAGTAAAGTCCAAGAAAGCGGCACCGAAAGAAGAGGAACCAGCTCTCGCTTCGTTGCTTCAAGCCGTGGCTGAGCATATAGAGGAAACCGATGCGGAGACTCCTATATCTCTATCCGAACCGGCTCTCTCGCCCGAATCAGTCAAGACTCCCAAGCAGTCTGAAACCATGGCTCCTAAGCCCGTGGCACAGTTGACACCTTCAGACGAAGAGGTCAACGAGAATATGATTGCTTCTGAAGCCGCCAACGTTACTCCCGAGGTGGTCGCCTCTGTGAGTGCTGCTATTGCCGATGAGACCTTTGAGGATGCGCAGTCTGTCATCGACGCCGATAACGATGCTACAGAATCCGCCATGGAATATGCGCATGAGGCAGCCGAATCTGTAGAAGAGCTTCAAAGATTTGTTGAAGTGGAGAATATGGAATCGCCTTTTGCTCCTGACGACTTAGAACGTGCAATTCAGGCATTTGCTCAAGACGTTGTGACCGCCGATGAGGCTCCCACCGCTCTTTCTGTTCCAGCGAATACTACGGAGGCTGCGACAGACAAAGCTGCCAAGGAAACTCCAATCGCTCACGAGGCCGAATCGGCTGCACCTGTTTCTACTACAACAAGTCAAGCGCCTATCTCTGCCGTAGAAGCAGAGGAAGCAAGCGAAACTAGCTCTTGCAATTTGCCGCCGATATCCTTCGATGAAATAGTGTTCTCCACCGAGCACGATGAGCATCTCGGAGAATACTCTGCTACCACAGATACCGACTCCGCTGCTCGTCAACACAAGCAGAATCGTCGTCGCCGTCGTCCTAACGGACAGAAGCCTTCGTCCGAAGTTCGCAAGGAACTTGAAGAAGGAAAGCCTACTGCTGCAGGAGGAAAAAAGGATGGTGAAGATGGTCGAAAGCCTCGTCCGCATCGTCCCCGCCGTCGTAGACCAAGCGATAAGGGTAGCAAGTCCGCTACGGAATAATTTTCTGATATAATACATCTTCAGCCCTACTCCTTGGAGTGGGGCTGAAGTGTTTAAGGAGGGAAGAGCTCGCGTAGGATATTTTTATATTTGAATGCTATTGCCTTTGTCGTGATGCAAAGTTCCTTCCTCTCTGCTCAAAGGAGTGTATAAGTTGCATACTTTTCCCCACACTAACTCCACCTTCTGCGTGTATACATGCACACATTACCTCCTCCCACAAAAAAGCATGGAGACCAAACATTCCTTTGAACGTTTGGTCTCCATGTTTTCTTCAAGCGTACTGAAAGGAGAATTTCAGAAACGCCAGATCTCTACCATCATTTAGCGAATCAACTTTTCTCCGTTTCCGTTGATGTAAACGCCATGTTGTAGGGGTTGATGCAATTGTCTTCCCTGAAGGTCGTAATAGACGTTGGAAGAAACGGCAGAAGAGGTGTTGACATTGTTGATGGACGTTAAGATGTTGAGTTTCTCAAATGTCCAGATGCTGGCACCCCATGCAATGGGCTTGAGGATGACGTTGTTGGCCCAGCTGCTAGCATTGACATACCAACTATAATCACCAGAGGCAGAGATGATGCGTACGCCCGTCTTGCCTTCGTCGCAAGTGTGTTGGTCGAGCTTCCATGAATATTCCTTGCCCAAGAGGATGTTCTTGGTCTCGGCATCGGAGGCCGGATAAGCCGGTTGGTCACCCACCTTGCTGAAGATGCTCACCGTGCCATCGGCATTCTTGCGGATGCGCCATTGATAGGCATCGGTGTTGTTGCTCATCGTGCGAGGCTGCACCGTGTTGGAAGTGGAAGCCATGGCCAGATAGTTGGTGAAATAGGCGTTACGCAAGTTATAGTAGTAACCTTCATCCAGCGCGTCAAGCACAGAGGTGCGCGGCATGGCCACAAACTGTGCGTAGAGTGCGAGGAATTTGTCGTATTCGCTGCGCGAAACAGCGCCCTTGTCAATCAGCGTCTTAGCTGGTGTGATGATTTCGTTGCTGAGCAGACTGAGAGCCGCTTCTGTCGGTTCGCCCATCTCGCCCTGTTTCGTGTTGCGCAAAATGCTTTCACATTTCCCAACGAGGTGATTGAGCATAAAGGTGAAGTCTTTCACCTCCACAATGCGCCATGTGCCTTGATAGCAGAGTGCAGCGTCAGTGCCGCTCTTGGCATAACCTGTGCAGTCGGCCGTGAGGTATTTGTCGCTAGAAAATATATTGAGCACGGCAGGAATGTAGGTGTATTGTCCGCTGGCTTTGGTGGCGAGCGCAATTTTCATCACACTGCCGTTTGCCGTCAGCGTCATGTTTTCGGCATTACCCGCCGGCATGGTCAAAGCCTTGCCCGTGAGCACGTTCTTCACCTTATAGCCACCCGTTGTGGCTTCAAACTGCCAGATTTCTTCCGGTTCATATTGCTTCGTATAGTGGAAGCGCACGTTGTTGTCGCTGGCATAGAGCGAAGAACCCTCATACTTTGCTTTGTAATAAGTGGAAGCAGAGAGAATCTGATAATATTTTCCCTCTTCCGGCATCGTGATGTCTGCCTTCTTGTATTGGCTAACAGACGCTGTCAGGGCAGCGAGTTTGTCGGCATTCTCCATGTCGCCCTTCAAATTGCTGAGCGCCTCTGTCAGTGCTGTTTTCTTGTCGGCAGCAGGCAGACCAACGTAATCGCCGGCAGCGGCAATGATACCCTCAGCTTCTTCAATGGCCGTTTGCGCCGCAGTCAGTTCGGGCTTTTCGAAATAGTGAGTGGCATACGTTACGCCCATTTCATCGAGTACGCTGCGCTGCGTCTGAAGGCGCATATAAAAGCTCATCCAGTTTTTCTTGTCAGTCGGCAACCATCCCGTTTCAGAGAGTGCCAAGAGGCGCGGGAAGAGCTGGTATTCGAGTTCTATGCTGTCGTTGCACGTTTCAGTCCACATATTTCCCTGCACGCCCAAACAAAAGTCTTCACGTCCTGAGAGCGAAGCCACGGGGTTGACATTGTAGACGGTTTCCACACTGTTGACCCAGTTGTCGCCCCATCCGCCTTGGTATTTCTCGTTAATATCTCTCTGCGCCGTCGGCGCCTGCATCATGTCGAGATAGAGCGACTGGTAAGGCACCACGATGCTCTTGAAACCCTTGTCGGCAGCCTTGGAACTCATGTTGATGTTGTTCCAGGCCATGATGACGGGTTTCACCTTGTTGTCGGCATTCCAGTGTGAGAGGAGTTCATCCCAAACCACGATGTCCTTGCCATATTTCTCCTTCAGATAGAGACCCAGTTCTTCAACGAGCCACGACTGGAGTTCGTTGACGCCCGAAAGATTCTCTTCCTTCACACGGTGGAGACAGTCGGCATTGTTGGCCCACTGGTCTGTCGGACATTCGTCGCCGCCGAGGTGGATATACTTATAAGGGAACACCTCTGCCACGTGGCCGAGCACACACTTGAGAAAGTCAACCACTTCGTCCTTGCCGATGTTGAGCACGTCTTTCGAAATACCGCCATCGATGCGCACGCTGTAAGACTTCGAAGGATCGCAGCTCAGTTCGGGATAAGCAGCCACGGCAGCCACCATGTGTCCTGGGAGGTCGATTTCAGGAATGATTTCAATGTTGCGGTCCTTGGCATAGGCCACGATTTCGCGCAAGTCGTTGAGCGAATACCACATGCCGCGTCCATATTCTGTGTCGTCGAAGAACTTCGAAGCGCCACCAGCATTGGAGAACGAACCGGCACGCACGCTTCCCACCTCCGTCAAACGCGGATATTCGGGGATTTCAATGCGCCATCCCTGGTCGTCGGTGAGATGCCAGTGGAAACGGTTCATCTTGTAAGAAGCCATCACGTCGAGCACGCGCATCACTTCTTCCTTTGAGAAGAAATGGCGAGCTACATCGAGCATGAAACCGCGATGGCCGAGGTTAGGTTTGTCAACGATTTCCACGTAAGGCAGCGTCCATCCATCGCTTTTCTGCAACGTCTTGCCATAGATGGCCGCTGGCAGCAACTGCTTGAGGGTTTGCAGGCCATAGAAGAAACCAGTGCTATCGGCCGAAGCGATTTCTACGCCCGAGGCGTTGATGCTCAGTCGGTAAGCCTCGTGTTCGAGCGTATTGTCGGCCACCATAGAGATGGCGCAGGCTGCAGAAGCGGGGTTCACCTGAAGATCAATGCCCAGCGTGCGCTTGGCCTGACTAGCAAATTCGCTGGCATAGCGCAAGGGAGCTTCGCCCGTTGCCATGATACCATCGATTTTCGATAGGCTTAAAGAGCCGTCGCCCTTAGTCACACTAGCAGGGTAAGGTATCAAGGAGAGATTATTGCCCATCTTCTTAAAATCTTCTTCACTCATGAAAGTGAGCGGTTGGTTCTTATCAGATCGGTCGCTCCAGAGGCCGAGTTTCTTGCCTATTCCAGCACCGGCCCACTGGTTCATGTATACACCTTGATTTCCTTTTGGTGAAATAACGAAATCGCCAGAATAGGTGGTGTTAGTGGTAGTTTGCCAAACGAAATATTTGTTGGCGTTAGGCGTTTTCCCGGCCTTGAACATACCATTCTCCTCCGTGGTAGTGGTATAAAGCGTGAGACCCGAACGGCTTGTGAGGGTATATCCTGTTGTTTCCGACCCTTCAATTTTCCAAAATTGAGTGTTCCGTCCCATCGGCATGCCCGTAAGCACTTCTTCGCCGTCGCCCTGCGCCGTGAGCACACCTTTCCCGTTCGACATTTGAACGAGATACCATGTCACGTCGTTGCCGACGCTTACTTTCGGCTTTTCTGCCGCCCACAGTTGCGTGACTGTAAGTAGGCAGAAGAGGCATAGCAGTAATGTTTTCTTCATATAAAATACTTTTTAAAATTGTTGATTATGTTGCACTTGCAAATATACTTTGAATAATTCAGACGAAGAAAAAAACTTCGGACTAATTGCCACGTGTGGCACGGTTTTTTCATTAAGAAACGCTTGTCCTTTTTTAATTTTTTGCTTGCGCTACCCGAAGCCACCCATAATTTCTACCTAACTCATTGATCTTCATGACGCAGAAAAGTGATAATAGGCATGGCCGAACTGATGAGGTCTGTGCCATTATGCTTTACCAAACTCCTGCATTTTTTGCATCAAAAAAAGCAAATAGTCAAATAATGAGAACAATATAAAAACTTTGAAACGCAACTATTGTAGATTTACCTATTATTCATCACGAAATGGGTAAGGGATACTATGTCTCTACTCTGAGCTTAAATGAAAGAGCCATGCACGTGTGGAGAAAACAAGGTGAATCAAGTATAGGGGTGATCTGAATGATGACATATAAAAGCAAAGATATAGCTCCCGTAGCACATGGTGAGCAATCTAGGAAAAGCGGAAGCAGAGAATGTGTGATCGTGAATCTCTTTTCATCCTAGAAAGTGTTCCTTTTCTCTTTAAAAACGTTTGCATTTACCGATTCTAACAAAAAAACAAGGGGAAATATTGTGAGGTTAGTAAACTTTTCGCATTTTTGTAGTTTCAAGAAGTAAGCTGTCCAAGCAGCCTCTCCTTTCTTGCTCATGAAGCAAAGGAGCAAGCAAGGGCAGCCGAGAACAACCTTTCACCCCCCCTAAATGAAGTTTCGGATTTAGAAAGCCTAGGGTGTTTATCCCGTCCAAGTTAAATCTGAAAGTAGAGTAAATCATTCTCACATACCAAATATCCAACCTAATTCATAAACCATTAATATGGAACCTGTACAAGGAAAACTAGGCGTCATGTGCGTAGGCCTCGGCGCTGTAACCACCACGTTTATGACCGGTGTGCTCATGGCACGTAAGGGCTTGGCAAAGCCCATCGGTTCAATGACTCAGTATGACAAGATTCGCGTAGGTCGCGGAAAGGACAAGAAATATCTTCATTACGGAGAGATTGTGCCCCTAGCCACGCTCGACGATATTGTGTTTGGCGCATGGGACGTATATCCTGCCAATGCTTACGAGAGTGCGCTCAATGCGGAGGTGCTCCGCGATCGTGACATTGAGCCTGTTCGCGATGAACTCAAAGCCATTGTGCCTATGAAGGCAGCCTTCGATAAGGACTATGCCAAGCGCCTCGATGGTAACAACGTGAAAGATTGTAAGACACGTTGGGAAATGGTGGAAGCTCTGCGCGAGGATATTCGCAAGTTTAAGGCCGAAAAGGGTGTAGATCGCGTAGTCGTAATCTGGGCCGCTTCTACTGAAATCTATGTACCCGTTGACGAGCATGTACACGGCACTCTTGCTTCGCTCGAAGCTGCTATGAAGGCCGACGATCGCGAACACGTGGCTCCCTCTATGTGCTACGCCTATGCAGCCCTAGCCGAAGGTGCTCCTTTCATCATGGGCGCTCCTAACACCACGGTAGACATTCCCGCTATGTGGGAAATGGCCGAAAAGACCAAGATGCCTATTGCCGGTAAGGACTTCAAAACAGGCCAAACTCTTGTAAAGTCGGGCTTTGCTCCTATCATTGGTACGCGCTGCCTCGGCTTAAGTGGATGGTTCTCTACCAACATCCTGGGCAACCGCGATGGTCTGGTGCTCGACGAACCAGCCAACTTCCACACAAAGGAAGTCTCGAAACTTTCTACCTTGGAAAGCATTCTCGAGGCCGACAAACAACCCGATCTCTACTCGAACTATTACCACAAGGTTCGCATCAATTACTATCCGCCCCGCAACGATAATAAGGAGGGATGGGATAACATTGATATCTTCGGATGGATGGGCTATCCCATGCAGATAAAGATCAACTTCCTATGCCGCGACTCTATTCTTGCCGCTCCTCTGTTGCTCGACCTTGTGCTCCTTTCCGACCTCGCTGCTCGCAAGGGACGTTATGGCACGCAGCGCTTCTTGAGCTTCTTCCTCAAGAGCCCTATGCACGACTATACGCAAGGTGAAGTGCCCATCAACCACCTCTTCCAACAGTATGTCATGCTCAAAAATGCAATCCGTGAAATGGGTGGCTACGAGGCTGACGAGGAAATCGACTAAAATAATATAGACTTTACATATCTCTGCTCTGGTAAGAGCCTTACCGCTCCTCTTCCGTAGCAGAAGTATTTCCACCTTAACTATGAAAAGCTTCATGCTTCGCTCCCGATGTTCGGGATGGGGCATGAGGCTTTTCATTCTCTTACAAGAAATTTATTCAGCCGATATTAGGGCTGAATGCCCTATAACCTCTAAACACTTCCAACTCCTTCCTCCCGTGAAACGAATAATCTCACTCCTCACACTCCTAATAGCCTACGTCGGCATGGCGATGGCACAGCAGACCCTCTCGGGCACGGTGGTCGACTCTAAGACGGGCGAGAAACTGCCCTTCGTCAATGTTGTGTACACAAGTGGTGGTGGCACACAGACTGACTTTGACGGACACTTCTCGCTACCTTTTCGAGCCGGACGTCTGCGCTTCTCCGTGATAGGCTACGAAACCAAAACCGTGGCAGTAAAGACTGCGGGCGATTCCTTAGTGTTTAAAATCGACGCTATGGAAAAGTCGCTCGGTACGGCAGAGGTCACGGGAAAGAAAACGAAGTATTCGCGCAAGAACAATCCCGCAGTGGAACTCATGCGCCGCGTTATTGCTGCTAAAAAAAGTAGCGACCTACACCATCATGACTATTACAGCATAGACAAATATTCGAAGATTACTTTCGCATTTAACGAGGTAACCGACAAAATCTTTGAGGAGGGAAAGTTCAAAAAGTTCCCCTTCCTCAAAGACCACGTGGAGGTGTGTAACGAAACGGGGAAACTCATCCTTCCTATCTCAGTGGATGAAACCGTGACCCGCCTCATCTTCCGTCGTGAACCACGATCGGAAAAAAACATCATCCTCGGTCAGCGTTCCAATGGTGTTAACGAATTGCTCAATACGGGCGACATCGTCAATACCATGCTCAAGGACTGCTTCACCGATGTGGATATCTACAAAGACGAAGTACGCCTTTTGCAGTATCCCTTTACGAGCCCTATCTCGTCGAAAACGGCCATTAGTTTTTATCGCTACTTCATCGTCGATACGCTCATGGTAGATAATAAGGATCGTTGCATACAGGTGGACTTTACTCCCAACAATCCGCAAGACTTTGGATTTTCGGGAAGCATCTACATCATGGCCGATAGCACGTATCGTGTGCGCAAGGTTGATATGGGTATTCCCGTGCGAAGCGATGTCAACTTTGTGGATCGAATGCGTATCATCCAAGAATTTCAGCAGCTTCCCACGGGTGAACAGGTGCTCACCAAGGACAACATGCTCGTGCAACTCAAAATAGCTAAATTCTTACACAAGTTTCAGGTGAAGCGCTCTACGGAATATTCCAACTTCTCGTTCGCCCCCATTCCCGATAAAACCTTCAAGTTTAAGGGGGAAACGCTCACGGCAGCTAATGCGCAGATGCAAGACAAGGAGTTCTGGCAAGAGCACCGAGCCGATTCGCTGACCAAGAGTGAAAGTTCCATGAGTCAGCTTATTCGCAAACTCGAACAGGTGAAAGGTTTCAAGCCCGTATTGTGGATAGCGAAAGCCTTTATCGAAAATTTCGTCGAGACAAGTGTGAACCCCGATAAACCTTCCAAGGTGGATATCGGTCCTGTGAACACAATGATTACGCAAAACTTTGTGGATGGCTTACGCTTGCGCCTTTCGGCACAGACTACGGCCAACTTCAATAAACACCTCTTCTTTAGAGGGTATGCCGCTTATGGCTTCAAAGATCAAAAGTGGAAGGGAATGGGCGAGGTGACTTATTCGTTCAATAAAAAGGCTTATCTGCCCCGTGAGTTCCCGGTAAATAATCTCACGTTTAATTATTCGCGCGATGTGATGTCGCCTTCCGATAAGTTCCTTCCCACGGATAAGGATAACGTGTTTACATCGTTCAAGTGGACTACCGTAGGCCACATGATGTATTACGAAACGTACAAACTTCTTTGGGATCGCGAATGGGCCAATGGTTTGCGATTCAATATCCAAGCCCGTACATCAAAGGATTCGCCTACGGCGCGCCTCTTCTATCAGCCCATCCATCAAGGAGGTATCTCACAAGATGCTTCGCTCAATCATCCCTATATCCGCACGTACGATCTCAGTCTCGGACTTCGATTCCAGCCCGGAGTGACGTGGATTAATACCAAGCAGCGTCGTATCGCAGCTAATAATGACGCTCCGATTCTCAGTCTTAATCATACCACGGGACTCTATAACTTTGGTCGAGCTGACTATTCCTACAATCTCACCGAGGCTAGCATATATAAGCGTTTTTGGTTGGCTTCGTGGGGTAAGATGGACGTTATGATGAAAGGTGGTGTGCAGTGGAATAAAGTACCCTTCCCCTTGCTTATCATGCCAGCAGCCAACCTTTCGTATATTATGGAGGACAACACGTTCAATCTTATAGACAACATGGAATTTCTTAACGACCGCTACGTGTCGCTCATGTATTCATGGGATTTGAATGGTAAGATTCTCAACCGTATACCCTTGATTAAGAAGCTCAAGTGGCGCGAGTATATAGGTTTTAACATGCTCTGGGGCACGCTTACAAGCAAGAATAATCCTTTCTTGGAGAAGAATCAGAACGATTCGCGTTTGCTCTACTTCCCTGGCAATTGGAGCAATGAAAACTTTAAATTCCAGTCGCGTGTGATGGATCAGAAGCGTCCTTATTTTGAAGTGGTGGTGGGTATTCACAACATTTTCAAGATTTTCCACATAGAGTATGTACGTCGCCTTAACTATATCAATTCTGACACGCAGAAGTGGGGCATTCGCGGTATGTTCCGCTTGACGTTCTAAGGTTAGTTTAGAGTTTTAAGGTTATGAGGTTATAATGTTACCTTAGCTTTAAAGCTAACTGGTGCAGCAAATCTATTCAGAGCCTATTGGGGGCGACGCCTCGCCCCCAGTAGGCTCTGAAATTTTGCAAGAAAGCATTACTTTACTCAAGTTTTCTCTAAAGAAAGTCGTTTCCTTATCTCGCGGGCATGTGGTTGGGAATACTCATCTTTATTTCGGATTTACAGGGCGGGCTAAATCCGAAACTTCTGTACTTTCTACTTAACCAAGTTCTTCCTTCAAGAACTGTTGCGTATACCCCACTCCGCTCTTGACCAGCCCTTCAGGAGTACCCTCGAAGAGCAACTGTCCTCCACCGCGACCGCCCTCAGGGCCCATCTCAATGAGATAGTCGGCAAGTTTTACAACGTCGAGGTTGTGCTCTATCACGATGACCGTATTGCCACGATCTACGAGCTTCTGAAGCACATCGGTGAGCACACGTATATCTTCGAAGTGCAGTCCCGTGGTGGGTTCGTCGAGGATGTAGACGGTCTGTCCCGTATCGCGCTTCGATAGTTCCGTAGCGAGCTTCACGCGCTGGCTTTCTCCACCCGAGAGCGTGGTGCTGCTCTGACCAAGCTTGATATAGCCCAGACCTACATCTTGTAGTGTCTTGATCTTATGGAGTATAGAAGGAACGTTCTCAAAGAATTCCACTGCTTGATTGATGGTCATATCGAGTACATCGGCAATGCTTTTCCCCTTGAAGCGCACCTCGAGCGTCTCATGATTGTAGCGCTTGCCGTGGCATGCCTCACAGGGCACATACACGTCGGGCAGGAAGTTCATCTCAATAGTCTTGTAACCATTGCCCTTGCACACCTCGCACCTACCACCACGCACATTAAAGCTGAAACGTCCTGGCTTGTAGCCACGAATCTTGGCTTCAGGCAGATTGACAAAGAGCGAACGTATGTCGGAGAATACGCCCGTATAGGTGGCAGGATTGGAGCGCGGCGTACGTCCTAAAGGACTTTGGTCGACCGCTACCACCTTGTCGATACTGTCGAGGCCCTCTATACGATCATAGGGCAAAGGTACTCGCAGCGAACGATAAAAATGTTGTGAGAGGATGGGAAGCAGCGTATCGTTGATAAGCGTAGACTTGCCACTACCCGATACTCCCGTGACACAGATGAATGTGCCGAGAGGGAAACTGACGTCAACGCCCTTCAGATTGTTGCCACGGGCACCTATAAGGCGCAGTGACTTTCCATTGCCCTTACGGCGCTCAGCGGGCACTTCGATGGCTCTACTTCCGTTGAGATACTGTGAAGTAAGGGTGTTGGCTTTGAGCATCTGCTGGGGGGTGCCTTGGAATACTACTTCACCACCTAGCCTACCGGCTTTCGGACCGATATCTACAATGTAGTCGGCTGCTAACATCATGTCCTTATCGTGCTCCACCACAACCACCGTGTTGCCCATATCACGCAATTCCTTGAGCGAATGGATGAGGCGCACATTGTCGCGCTGATGGAGGCCGATACTTGGTTCGTCGAGGATATATAGCACATTGACGAGTTGCGAACCTATCTGGGTAGCCAAACGAATGCGCTGGCTCTCACCGCCCGATAGTGTCATAGAACTGCGCGAAAGCGAAAGATAGTCGAGACCTACATCGAGCAGAAACTTGAGGCGCGAGAGGAGTTCCTTGAGTATCTCGTGGGCGATAGCTCGCTTCTTGGAGTCGAGCGTTTCTTCCACGTGGGAGAGAAACTCATAAAGCTCGCTAATATCCATATTGGAAAGTTCATTGATGGCCTTTCCCGCAAAGCGATAGGACAAGGCTTCACGATTAAGACGAGCTCCTTGGCATTCGGGGCAGATGGTGGTCTTAGAGAATTGCTCTGCCCAGCGCTGCGAGGCGGCGGTCATCTCAGTGTCGGCCATCTGCTGAATATACTTTACGAGTCCATTGAACTCTACGTAATAGTCGTCGGTGGTATGAGCCGTGGCCGCAGGTATACGCAAGCGGTCGGCACGGCCATTGAATATCTCGTCCATTGCCTCTTCAGGAATGTCGGCAATAGGTGTTTTGAGGTCGCAATCGTAGTCGGCCAAGACAGTCTGTATTTCCCAAAATATCAGGGCATTGCGATATTTCCCGAGCGGGGCTAAGCCGCCTTCCTTAATGGAAAGTTTATCATTGGGAACTACCTTCTCATGATCCATCACGCTGACAAAGCCCAAGCCCTTACACTTGGGACAAGCGCCTTGTGCTGAATTGAACGAGAAATTGTGGGGGGCGGGGTCGCGATAAGATAGACCACTAACGGGGTCCATCAGTTGTTTGGAATAGAATCGTGTAGCTTGCGTATCGGCATCGAGTATCATCATGAGCCCACTTCCCTGCTGAAGGGTATCACTCACGCTCTTGCGCAGACGCTCTCCATCCTTGGCTTGTACGGCAAGTTTATCCACCACGACTTCAATATCGTGGTTCTTATACCTGTCAAGCTTCATTCCGTGGGCAATCTCGCGCAGTTCACCATCGACCCTGACCATGAGAAAACCCTTTTTGCGCACTGTCTCGAAGAGTTCTTTGTAATGTCCCTTACGACTGCGAATTAAGGGAGCAAGCAAGTATACTTTATGTCCCTCGTAGGCCGAAAGGATGAGGTCGACAATTTTCTCCTCGGTATACTTCACCATACGTTCACCCGATAGATAAGAATAGGCATCGGCAGCGCGAGCGTAGAGCAGACGCAGAAAATCATAGATTTCGGTGATGGTACCTACGGTGGAACGAGGGTTTTTGTTGGTCGTCTTCTGCTCTATGCTGATGACGGGGCTAAGCCCGGATATTTTGTCTACGTCGGGACGTTCTAGATTGTCCAAGAAGTTGCGTGCATAGGCCGAGAATGTTTCGATGTAGCGACGCTGGCCTTCCGCATATAGCGTGTCGAATGCCAACGAACTCTTTCCCGATCCGCTCAGCCCCGTAATCACGCTCAGGCTGTAGCGCGGCAGCGTAACGTCTATATTCTTCAGATTGTGCACTCTGGCACCAAGAATTTCTATTTTCGATTCCGTCATAGCTTTTGTGTATCCTTCCCTAACGTTGATTCTCTTACTCTACTAATTGGGGCAAACGCATCAAAATTCGTTCACCCTTATCTTTGTTTTAGGGTGAACGTTACTGTACCGTTTGCGAACCATTTTCCAAATATCCTCGTAGCAAGTTGATGACTTTCTTGATATTGTACTTTCTACCATCTGCCCCTCGGGCTTGCAGATTGAGATAATAAGCACCATCGGGCACATCGTGGCCTCCACTTCGTCCATCCCAACCTCCTGCAGGGTCGCTCCACTCATATAGCTTCTTTCCCCAGCGGTCGAAAACGGCTGCATGGAACTGTACAATGCTCTGATAGCCATCCTTCACGCGAAACACGTCGTTCACGCCATCGCCATTGGGCGTAAAAGCATTAGGCACTTCGAGCTTCGACTCTGAGATGGTCAGCGAAAAGGGCGTATCCATTGCATAGGCGATGGTGTCGGTGCCTTGTACGAAGCTTACACGAAGTTCTACGGAAAACGATCCCGACTCATTGAAATTATACTCTGTATCCTCATCGTAGCGCACCAAGAATGGCTCGCTCTGTCCGGCACGGGTGAAACGCCACTCATAGAGCGGAGTATAACTGCCCACATTTTCAGGGTTTGCCCGAAACTGAGCAAGCAGTGGGGCAGAACCATCATACTGGCTCTCACTTACCTCTGCTCCCGACTCATCAGTGTAGGTCATCGTGGGATTGGCTGTGGGCAATGCTTCCTGCGCATAGCCCGCTGCCACAGCGATTATCTGTAAGAGAAATAATAGTATACGCTGCATATCGTTCTTGAATGAATGATAAATATAAGTTTCGGATTTAGTTATGAGCGGGCTGAATCATCGTGCAAGGCGAATGCAATCAAGCTTGCTTGAATTGCTGAGCCGCAGCCGATGATGTCAATAAAAGCCCAATGCTGTTCATAGCCCAGGGCAACGCCCTGGGTTTCCCGTAAGCAGTGTAGTTACGCCCTGTAAGGGCAAAAGCACAAATACATTGTCCTTACTTCTGCCCTTACAGGCATATTGTTCTGACACTATTGCCAGAACTCCCTAACATGTTTAGTCAAGGGGCAAAGTTAATAATAAATGCGCAATATGTTAGCAATATCAGTGTGAAACAGACAAAAAGTAGTTCCTCCCGACCTTTTCTTGCAGGAAATCTGACATATCGAGAATGTTAAAAAAGCATCCGCCCTCACCTAGCCAATTTCAGTACCATACGATTCTACCCCATCCTCCCGAAACGCCCTCTATAAAACAATTCAAGAAACATCGAGCGAGCGGAGGATTCTCTCCAAAAGTGTCTTTCGCGGTCAAAGGGAAAATGTTAAAACGGCTGATAATCAGAGTAAATCATTTGCACGACTCAAGAAGAATTCGTATCTTTGCAGCCGTAAACCTCACGAGGCGAACGCAAACACCTAGCGTGTGGCGCGTTCCTAGTGCATCTATCGGAAGCATGATTCCGCTGTTAAATTGGCTCTCGGGCAGCATTGCTAAGCTTGCCTTATACGACGCCGCCGATGGTCCTCGTGGCAAAACTCAACAAATGATTTTCAAAAAAGTATTCTTTTTCTTAGCAACACTTGTAACATTCGCAACATCTATCCCCACGCTCGCCCAAACTCACGGCAAAGCATCCTATTACAGCAACCGTATTCACGGACGACGCACTAGCGATGGCTCACGCTATCATAAAGATAGCCTCACCTGCGCACATCGCACTCTCCCCTTTGGTACGCTCCTTAAAGTAACCAACAAAAGCAACGGCAAGGAAGTCGTGGTAAGAGTAACCGACCGCGGTCCTTACGCTCACGGCCGAGTGGTAGACCTCTCCATGGCTGCCGCACGCGAATTGGGCATGGTTGGCTCTGGCGTAGCTTCTGTCTCCGTAGAGCGCGTAGGCTTCAGAGGCAAATCTCAAAGCACTGACAAAGGCAACGCTTCGTCCGACCGCAACAACTTCCTACTCTCTCCGAAATATCTCGATCCTGCCACAGGCAACTTCTACTCTATGGAAGAATGGAAAGCCCGCGGTGAGAAGATCAGACAACAACATTTGGCGGAACTGCGCAAACAGCAACGACCACACTATCGCATCTTAGGCGACAAACTTACTGCAAAGAATTCTGTTTCTAAGCAGAGCTCCTCTAGAAAAAAATAGACTTTACACACGACTGCCTCTCGGCATTCACTAAGCATATAGACGGCTAACCTACTACGCTATTGCTTGCTTTAAGAGCTGTTCAATCGCTCACTAAAAGCAACCTCGCAATCAGCTAAGCTGTTTTCTACTTGCTCTCCGAGACAACGCAGTCTTACAGTGGAATCAGCATAGAACAAGCCTCGCAAAGTTGTTTTGCTTTGCGAGGCTTTTTTGTATTTAAGAAAAAGCGGTCAGCGGATATTCCCGGTTGGTATTTTCTTTATGTCGTATGTTTACCCATTTTCCATGTTGTAGTAAAGCTGTTGAGTGAAGATACAGTCTTATTCCAGGGAACGAAAATCGTCTTTCTGCATAGATGGAAAAATTCCCTTGTAAACGGAGGATTTCATAAACTGCGAACGAAGTATTCCTAACTTCGTCATTATCAAGCTAGAACCTAGGTTATTCCGTTTCTCAATGAAGACTTTCACGTCTACCACAGGCCTGTGGTAGAGCTACCGAACGGCAGCGGTAGAGCTACCACAGGCCTGTGGTAAAGCTGCCGCACGGCAGCGGTAGACGTAAAGATGGACATCTGCAAAAGGGGGAACGGGCATCTGTGAATGGAAAAACGGGCATCTGTGGACGGGAAGACAAATCACTTTCCTTATCAAACAACCAAAAATATCCGCTTATCCAGACTTTCCCGTTGTTCACTGGGCGTTGCAGTATCCTCTTTAAGTTAAGTATATTGTTGTTAGGCAAAAAGGCCATGGAAGTTTTCTTAGAACGTATTCTAAGTCATCGTCCTTCGGTCGAAGGACGATAACATGAACGGCCTTTTCGCATAACTTGAATGCCCATCTAAAGCTTGCGCGAAACATTATCCTCTCTATCAAACACAAAAAATCCGCCTCATCCTCCGCACTATAGCAGAAGGATGAAGCGGATTCTCCGTAAGACGGATATTCGTTTCCACTAAAGAGGCTCCGGCCCATACTGATTGTCGCCGCGATCACTGCCCGTCAGCAGGAACACTAACAAAACAATGACGCCCACTAAAGGAACTAAGGCTAACCAATACCACCAACCAGAACGACCTATATCGTGCATACGGCGCACAAATACGGAAATGCTAGGGATAAGGGCAATAAGACCATAGATACAAAGCAGTACGTAGGCTATACCCATGCCCGCCAAAGCTCCTGTGCCTTTTCCTACGATAGCACCTAAAATAAGGCCAACAATGAGCAAACCTATTTCTAGCAAAATATTAAACAGATAAAAGAACCAATACTCTGAACGAGAGGCACGTCCTTGAAAAGTGGCATACTTGGAAAACACACTTTTCACAGCTTCTGAAAGTCCCATAATAACGTAATGTAGATTTTAGGGTTAATACTAAGGTTTGCACCCATTTCAAAGAGAGTGCGTGACAAAGATAGTCACAAAAGAGGAAAAAGCAAAAGAAAAGAGCACTTTTCGCTAGCAGATCTTAAAAATTTAAGTTTTCTCTAAAGAAAGTCGTTTCCTTATCTCGCGAGCATGTGGTTGCAAAACTCATCTTAAATTCGGATTTAGTATGGACGGGCTGAACCTGAAACTTCAGTTAAAAACGATACGTTTCAAACATCCCTTACGCAGCATTCCTTTCTTCTGCCCACCATTCGCCCCAGGTAAACTCCAAATCACAGGACAGAAAATGGCGAAAGAAATGGATAAGAAGAGGCTTTTTTCAAGGGTTATTTGGCGAAAAAGCTCACATACTGACAAAAAATAAGTAAATTTGCAAGCTAAAGTTTTTAGAATACAAACCACTCTACATCATCATACAAGCACAAACGATATGGCAGTCGAAATAAAAAAGGTAACGACGAAGGCCGAACTTAAAAAGTTCATACGTTTCAACTACGAGTTTTACAAAGACAACCCCTACTCCGTGCCCGATCTCTACGACGATATGCTCAATACTTTCTCGCCGCAGAAGAATGCCGCATTCGAGTTTTGCGAAGCAGACTACTTCCTCGCCTTGCGCGATGGAAAAATCGTGGGACGCGTAGCCGCCATCATCAACCGTCGAGCCAACGATACTTGGAACAAGCGCACTGTTCGCTTCGGATGGATTGACTTTATTGATGATATAGAAGTGAGTACCGCCCTTATCAACACCGTGAAAGAATGGGGACGCGAGCGTGGCATGACCGAGATAGAAGGTCCCCTCGGATTTACCGATATGGATGCCGAAGGCATGCTAATCGAAGGCTTCGACCAGCTCTCGACCATGGCCACCATCTACAACTACCCTTACTACCCCCAACACATGGAACGGCTCGGCATGGAAAAGAGTGCCGACTGGGTGGAAATGAAGATTTACGTGCCCGACCACATCCCCGAGAAGCACCAACGCATCTCGCAAATTATTGCTCGTAAATACAATCTTCACACACGTAAGATTAAAAGCAAAAAGGAAATTCGAGAAACGGGTATTGCACACGACATTTTCCGCCTTATCAACGATGCATATACACCCCTGTTTGGCTATTCACGCATGACGGAGCGCCAGATAGACCAGTACGTAAAGATGTACGTGCCCGTGCTCGATCTCCGCATGGTGAGCATCGTGGAAAACGAGCAGAACGAAATCGTAGCCGTAGGAATCTCTATGGCCTCGCTCTCGCGTGCACTGCAAAAAGCCAAGGGCCGACTGCTTCCTTTCGGATGGTTTCACTTGCTCAAAGCACTCATGTGGAAGCGTCCCAAAGTGCTCGATTTGCTACTCGTGGCCGTACGCCCCGACTATCAAGGCAAGGGCGTCAATGCCCTCCTCTTCACCGACCTCATTCCCGTATACAAGGAACTTGGCTTCGAATATGCTGAGAGCAATCCCGAACTCGAGATGAATGAAAAGGTGCAGAACCAATGGCAATACTTCAAAACAGAGCAACACAAACGCCGCCGTTGCTTTAAGCAGCCCCTCTAAAACATAAAGAGCTAATATATATAGAAGCCCTAGTTCCCCTAACCCCCCAAACCACCCACCATGTCTGTAGTTTACGACGAGAGCAAGATCCGACACCTTGAAGATACAGAGCACATCCGCACACGACCTGGCATGTACATTGGTCGCCTTGGCGACGGATCGCATGCAGAGGATGGCATCTACGTGCTCCTCAAGGAAAGCATAGACAATAGCATTGACGAATTTAATGAAGGATTCGGCAAACGCATTGAGGTGAACATCCACGACAACCTGACCGCAGAAATTCGCGACTACGGACGTGGTATTCCTCTCGGAGCACTCGTTGATGCGGTATCGAAGCTCAATACGGGTGGTAAATACGATACTGCTGTATTTACCGCCTCTGTGGGTATGAATGGGGTTGGTCTCAAGGCTGTCAATGCCCTTTCCTCGCGATTCATTGCACGAAGCGTGCGCGATGGACAAATGCACGAAGCAATCTTTGAGAAAGGTGTGCTTATAAGCGATGAAACAGGTTCCTCTGAAGAAGAAAACGGCACCTATATATTCTTCGAGCCCGACCCTACTCTCTTTCAAGGCTACCGATTCCACAGTGAGTTTGTGGAGAATATGCTCCGCAACTACACCTACCTCAATACGGGCTTGGCTATCTTCTATAACGGCCGACGCATCTTGAGCCGCAATGGTCTTGAAGATCTCCTCAACGACAACATGACAGCACCGGGGCTTTACCCCATCGTTCACCTTACAGGGCCTAACATTGATATTGCCTTTACCCATACCTCGCAGTATGGCGAAGAGTATTATTCGTTTGTCAATGGTCAGCACACTACCCAAGGCGGTACACACCAAAGTGCTTTTAAGGAACACATTGCCAAAGCCATCAAGGAATATTTCGGAAAAAACTACGACGTACAGGACGTGCGCAACGGACTCGTGGCTGCCATCGCTATCCGCGTTATCGAACCTCTGTTTGAAAGCCAAACGAAAATCAAACTTGGTTCACTTACCATGGCTCCCGACAAGGATTCCAACGGGAAACCATTCCCCCTATCAGGTGTGAGCGTCAACAAGTTTGTTGGTGATTTCATCAAGGAAAACGTTGACAACTATCTGCACATGCACACCGACGTGGCCGACGTAATAAAGCAAAAGATTGAGGAGAGCGAGAAGGAACGCAAAGCCATTGCGGGTGTGACAAAGCTTGCCCGCGAGCGTGCCAAGAAAGCCAACCTACACAATCGCAAACTGCGCGATTGCCGCATTCACCTCAACGACCCCGCACCTAAAACAAAGAAAAAGCAGGACGACGACCAGGAAGACCCACGCTTTGAATCATCCCTATTCATCACCGAGGGCGACTCGGCCAGCGGCTCTATCACGAAGACACGCAATGCACAGACACAGGCCGTATTCTCGCTCCGCGGAAAACCGCTCAACTGCTTTGGACTGACCAAAAAGGTGGTCTACGAAAACGAAGAATTCAATCTGCTGCAAGCGGCCCTAAATATTGAAGAGGGTCTTGACGGACTGCGCTATAACAAGGTGATTGTGGCCACCGATGCCGATGTCGATGGCATGCACATTCGCTTGCTTATCATCACTTTCTTCCTACAATTCTTCCCCGAACTAATCAAGAAAGGACACGTATACATTCTTCAGACACCCCTCTTCCGCGTGCGCAACAAGAAGAAAAAAGTGCGGGGTGCCACACCCAAAGTCAAAACGGTCAACGATAAGAGTGCGGGAGCTGCCATTTTGAAAAAGACACAGGCAAGCGAGCGCTCAGAATACGAGACGATCTATTGCTACTCAGACGAAGAACGCCTTGCCGCCATTGAAAAGCTCAGCCCCAACCCGGAGATTACCCGATTCAAAGGACTTGGCGAAATCGACCCCGAAGAATTCAAGACATTCATCGGTCCTGGCATGCGTCTCGACCCCGTCACACTGCATAAGAGCGACAACGTGGCCAAACTCCTTGAATATTATATGGGCAAGAACACCATGGAGCGACAAGGATTCATCATCGACAACCTCGTGGTGGAAGAAGACCCGGCCGACGAGGAAGTAACCGAAGAATAATCCCCAAAAATCTACAATCTATAGAAGCTCTAGAATCACGAGAACCTATAGAAAGACTATAATTCATAGAAAGACTATAATTCATAGAAAGACTAGGGCCTCTAGAAATCTTAGTTCCCCATAACCCCCATAGAAGTTCCTCATCAAGTGAAAACCGCTATATTTCCCGGCTCTTTCGACCCATTCACCGTGGGTCATGCCAGCATCGTAGAGCGAGGTCTCCCCATGTTCGACCGCATCGTCATCGGCGTAGGTGTCAACGACAAGAAACGATCTTTCTACACACCCGAACAACGCGTAGAAGCGATTCGTCAAGTCTATGTCAACGAGCCTCGCATCAAGGTCGTAGCATATACTGACCTCACCATCGACCTTGCAAAACGTGAAGGAGCAACATTCATCCTGCGTGGACTTCGTTCAGTAAAAGACTTTGAATACGAACGCGACATTGCCGCCATGAACAAGCGACTTGCCGGTGTAGAGACCGTCATGCTTTTTACAGAAGCCCACTACTCCGACATCTCCTCCAGTGTGGTGCGCGAACTCATCGCTTACGGCAAAGACGTCTCCGCCTTCCTCCCCCAACCCGCAAAAAAGGATTAGATCCTCTACCCCCTAGAAATTCATAGTTTCCCCTATAATCCCCTATAACACATAGAGCACATAGTCCCCCCTAGAATCACTAGAAAGACTAGAAAAATCTATAAGTACTAGAATCACTACCCCTATAAAATCCCCTCCCCATGCGATACATCCTTTTTCTCCTATCTCTCCTCACCCTCCCCGCTTGCGCACAGTCGCGCTACGGCGACATCGACTTTGAACAAATCAAGAAACTACAAATGGCGCAAGTAGCCATTACTAGCCTCTACGTAGACAGTGTAGACCAGCAGAAGTTGGCCGAGGATGCGATCAACGGCATGCTCAGTAAACTCGACCCCCACTCATCATATACCAACGCCAAAGATACCAAGAAACTCAACGAACCTCTCAGCGGCAACTTCGAGGGAATCGGCGTGAGTTTCAATATGGTAAAAGATACCTTACTCGTGCTCCAAGTGATCAGTAAAGGCCCGTGCGAAAGAGCAGGCATTCTCTCCGGCGACCGCATCATTGCTGTCAACGGCGTAAAGATTGCAGGTGTAAAGATGGATCGCGACAGCATTATGACCAAGCTCCGTGGTCCGAAAGGCACCATTGCCAACCTTGATATCGTGCGCCGTGGCACACAGGGCGTACTTCATTTCAAGGTGGTACGCGATAAGATTCCCGTCAACACCGTTGATGCGGCTTACATGATTTCGCCCACCGCGGGCTATATCCACCTTGACAGTTTTGGAGCCACATCAGGCAAGGAAGTACACGACAAAATAGCTCTTCTCCGCAAGCAAGGCATGAAAGACATCATCCTCGATCTCAGCATGAATGGTGGAGGCTATCTCAATGCTGCCCAAGATGTAGCTAGCGAATTTCTACCCAAGGGCTCGATGGTAGTCTATACCGACGGACGCGTCATGCCCCGCCAAGAGCTACACGCTGAGGGAAATGGACTGATGCAGACAGAAGGACGCGTGGTTATCCTCGTTGATGAATTTACCGCCTCAGCTGCTGAAATTGTGAGCGGAGCCGTGCAAGACCACGATCGTGGTACCATCATCGGACGTCGTACTTTCGGAAAAGGCCTCGTACAGCGCCCCATCGACCTCCCCGATGGTTCTATGATTCGCCTCACCGTGTCTCATTACTACACTCCATCAGGACGCTGCATCCAGAAACCATACGTAAAAGGCGAAAAGAGCGAATACGAGCGCGATCTCGACAATCGCTACACACGAGGAGAACTGACCTCAATTGATAGCATCCACCTCGACTCTACTAAGGTATATCACACCCTCGCAAAGGGACGCACCGTCTACGGCGGCGGTGGTATCATGCCCGACATCTTCGTGCCTCTCGACACCACCACCTTCTCGCCCTATTATCGTGCCTTGCGCCGCTACAACCTCATCAACGAGAATGTGCTACGTTATGTTGACGAAAATCGTAAACTCTTAAAACGTAAATACCGCAAGTTTGAAGATTTCGAGCAAAACTACGTAGTGCCCACCTCGCTCACCGACTCTATCATGGCCGAAGGCAAGCGCAAGAAGGTGGAGCCTAAGGACGACAAAGACCTCAAGTCTACCCTCGAAGACCTACGCTTCACCCTCAAAGCTACCATTGCCTACGACCTTTGGGATCGCAATGAATATTTCCGACTTGTCAATAAGCGCAGCGACATTGTAAAGCGTGCACTGCAGTTCCTAAAAGAGGGAAAATAAAAGAGACTCCCTATATAGAGAGAGAGTTTCCCCTAGTCCACCTAGAATAACTAGAAAAACTAGTCCACCTAGAATTACTAGAAAAAACTAGAAAGTCTAAAGCCCATAACCCAAGCACATTAACACCACCCTATATTTTGAAGACATTTGAAGAGTTAGGCGTATCGGAAGAAATCCGTCGCGCCATTAGCGAGATGGGGTATGAACACCCCATGCCAGTACAAGAAGAAGTCATCCCCTACCTCCTCGGTGTGGGCAACGATGTTATCGCCCTGGCTCAAACAGGTACTGGCAAAACGGCTGCTTTCGGTCTGCCCGTACTGCAGAAGGTCAATCCCGAAAACAAACAGACCCAAGCCGTCATCCTTAGCCCCACCCGCGAACTCTGTTTGCAGATTGCAGGCGACCTCAAGGAGTATTCACGCTATATAGACAATCTACACGTACTTGCTGTCTATGGCGGTTCGAGCATCGAAAGCCAGATTCGCTCACTCCGCAAGGGAGCACAAGTCATCGTGGCCACTCCTGGTCGCCTCATCGACCTCATGCATCGAGGTGTAGCAAAACTCGATGCCGTAGAGAACGTTGTACTCGACGAGGCCGACGAAATGCTCAACATGGGATTCACCGAAAGCATCGACGAGATTCTAGCAGGTGTTCCCGCTCAACGCAACACACTTCTCTTCTCTGCCACCATGGGAAAAGAGATAGAGCGCATTGCCAAGAGTTACCTACACGATTACAAAGAAATCGTAGTTGGATCGCGCAACGAAGGAGCTGAGAACGTAAACCACATCTACTACCTCGTTCATGCCAAAGATAAATATGCCGCTCTGAAGCGAGTCGTCGACTACTTTCCCCGCATCTATGGCATCATCTTCTGCCGTACCCGCCTTGAAACTCAAGAAGTGGCCGACCAACTCATTCGCGACGGCTACAATGCTGAAGCTCTCCATGGCGACCTATCGCAAGCACAGCGCGACCTCACCATGCAGAAGTTTCGACAACACCACACACAACTCCTCGTGGCTACCGACGTAGCCGCCCGTGGCCTTGACGTAGAGGATCTTACCCACGTAATCAACTACGGACTGCCCGACGACGTAGAAAACTATACCCACCGTTCTGGTCGTACGGGTCGAGCAGGCAAGCGCGGTACGAGTATCTCTATCATTCATCTGCGTGAGAAGGGCAAAGTGCGCGTCATTGAGAAGGTGATTGGAAAGAAGTTTGAAGCTGGCGTACTTCCCGAGCCACAAGAGATCTGCACCAAGCAGCTCTACAAGGTCATGGACGAAATCGAACGCATAGAAGTGAACGATACCGAGATTGCTCCGTTCCTGCCTGAAATATTCCGTAAGCTCGATTGGCTTACCAAGGAAGATCTTATCAAGCGCATCGTAAGCCGCGAATTTGGTCATTTCCTTCGCTATTATGCCGATGCACCCATCATCGAGCAACCCACCGACCGCAAATCATCTGCCGACGGCAACAAGCCCCGCCGTGACCGACGCAAAGGCGACACCACTAGCCATGAGGCAGAAGAAGGATACACTCGCCTCTTCATCAACCTCGGCAAGCGCGACAACTTCTATGCTCGAGAAATCATCAACCTTGTGAACCGCCACGTTCGCGGTACAAAGATTGAAATTGGACGCATCGACCTCACCAACAACTGCTCCTTCTTTGAAGTTCCCTCCGAGGATGCCGACCTCGTCATCCAAAAGATGAAGCGTGCCAAAGTAGGCGAACGACGCGTCGTGGTCGACACGGCCGACCATGAAGAAGGTTCCTCTGCCAAAGAGAGCCATCCTCGCAAGAGTGCACGCGGTTCTAAAAGTGAGCGTCCCACCCGGAAAGCCCGTCGTGCCTACGCCGAAGCCGCTAATCCCAACGCTATGAGAGCTGCTTGGAAAGCCGAAAAGAAGAGCAAGCGCAAAGCCGCAAAAAACGATTACGAACCCGCCAACCGCAAGCCTAAGAAAGACGATTGGCGCCAATTCTTTGAATAAATCTTAGGGCGCTAGGGTTTCCAGAGTGGCTATATTTTCTGGGATATCTAGCTTCTCTAGAAGCCCTAATTCCCCTCATCCCCCCCAAGACATGACCCTCAAACACCCCCTCTTCCTTGCCCTACTCTTCACTCTCAGCCTCGGAATGAGCGCACAGAGCGTGCATTTTAAGTTTGGTGGCGGTCTTTCCTCACACTATGGAAAGGCCGAGGCCGTAGGCGCCTTCAAGATAGGCGTAGGTTATGAAATAGAGTTTAATCAACACTGGAGCTTTACTCCCGGTCTCGAAATTTACGGCAAGGGATGGAAAGATCCCAATGAGACAGTGTTCGTATTCGACGACGACCACCAACAGATGTTCCATCCCGAAACGGGAGCTCCCCTCAAGGCTACAAAGAATCGTAGCGCTACACAAAATTATGTGGAACTGCCTTTACTCTTCTCCTACTTCTGGCGCACAGGAGAAGCACGCTACATCGTGCTAAGCGCTGGCCCCTACGCGGCTTATGGCATAAGCGGGAAGCAAAAGACAAAGGGGGATACAGAGCAAAGTGGCGTAGACCGCTACTACTACGAGAAGAAAACCTTCAACGAGCCAGGCACCCATCGTTGGGACTATGGTGTGCAAGCCTTTCTAGGCTACCAATTCCCCACGAGCTTTACCATCGGGCTAGAAGCCGATTTCGGTTTGGCAAAGTTCAACACCAACGGTTCGCGCAATGTCTCTGCCCTTATCTCGCTCGGCTATAAGCTGAAATAAATTGGTGTAAAGAGTAAAAGAACTCGCATTGAGCGGCAAAAAGCCATAAATACCCATATATAGGTATTGGCAAGGCAAGGAAGTCGCCGTATCTTTGCACCGAGTTAAGTAGAATACATAGATTGTTATGTTCTTGTCCTAAATGAGGCTGTACAGAGAGCTGTGCAGCCTCGTTTGTTTTTGTTTACAGAATATGCGTATTCGTATAAAGAACTACACTAATAACACGAATAGAGAATTATCTGTTAGTTCTTTATTTTTGAACACAGATAACACAGATAAAGAATTATCTGTTAGATCTGTTATATCTGTGTTCGTATAACTCATAACACGATTAGAGATTTATCTTTTTTCGAACACAGATAACACAGATAACACGAATAGAGAACTATCTGTTATATCTGTGTTCGTATAGTAATGTTCAAAACTTCAGTAAAGAATAAGCATGATCGCACTGAGGAAATACTAAAAAATTGCACACCTCTGTTTGCAACATCAAACCTTATAAACTATTAAATCCTAAAAAAAGAAATGTAAAAACATTGCGACATTGCAAAATAAAACGTTATCTTTGCCGCGTAATATGGAGCATTAGCTCCACCCGAAGCAAGGGAGCATCGTGAATGCGCCCCTTAAATCAGGACTTAATTCTATGTTTAACTTTAATAATTACTCACGCAAATGAAAAGGTTTTACAACTATTTCCTTTCATTATTCCTGCTTACATTAGCGGGAATTACCTCTGCGGTTGCACAAGACTACAAGGTGAGTGATCCTGTCAGCGATCCTAGTACAATCGTTGGTAAGGACATCGTCTTGAAAGCTCTTGGTAGTCACAATGGTGGTGGCGGATTCCTTTGCGGATCTAGCTTTAGCACCTCTATTACCGCAGATGTGTTCTATGTACTCGAAGCTGCCGGTACAGATGACAATGGTAACACCATTTACACTCTCAAGCAGAAGTCTACAGGTCTTTACTTTAAGGACTATGAACTTAAGCCTGCTTTTGATGGTTCTGGCAAAGGTGAAGACACATCAGAAGAAAGCTTTGATGGTAAGATGTTCCCCACTACCACCAATGTAGCCGAGGCAATGAAAGTTACTTGCAAGCAATTCCAAACAGGCGATGCTTCTAGTGCTATCGACTATGCTACAAGTGCTAATGATTTCAGTTCTCAAGCAGGTTTTGTCCTTGCACGTGCCAACACCCTCTTTACGAAGGATGGTAGTGAAGAAGTTCACGCTCAGTTCATTGGTCACTACTCTGGTAGCGTATTCTACTCTATCTACAATGATACCAATGTATGGGAATTCCGTACAGTATCTACCCTCGCTGGTAAGGAGAAGTTTGACGCTTACTACGATTTCTATTTCTCAGAAGGCCAGCCCGTTGACCGCTTCACCACAGGTACCACTGCAGGTACTTATCCTGCCGGACTCGTAAAGGCTGCTCAGGAGGTTTACACCGAAGCTACTGCTGCTGCCGATCAGTCTCTCTCTGACGAAGCATACGAAGCTCTCTGCGTAAAAATGAAGAGCGCCATGGAAGCCGTTGAAAATGGTATGAACCCCTTGACTGATGGTCTCTACCTCATCCACGACTCTCGTGATACCAACCTTTACCTCTATGGTGAGACTGCTAACAACGTAAATCGCACTTCATGTAAAGCACTTGCTAACTACGATGGCACTTTCACCAAGGAACTCGTACCCTACGTATGGCGTGTTTCTCATGTAACCAATGCCGATGGTAAGGAAGTTCTTACTTTCTACAACGAGAATCTGCAAGGCTATATGCAGAAGACGAATAAGGACAGCCACTACCTCCTCGGTAATGCTGCTTCTAATTTCGTAGCACTTCACGATGGTGAAGTTTCTAAGGCTGCATTCCGCTTCCAGCCCGAAGGCACACAAGATATTGTTTGTACAAACCCCGCTGGAACTACTTTGAGTTGGACAGACAAGAATGATGCTGGTAACCACTTCGTATTCGTTTCTGTCAACGAAGATGAATTTAAGACCACATTGGCCAATGCTCGTCAGGATGAACTCAACGCTAAGTTGCAGGAAGTATTCTCAACAGCATTCACTGCTTACAATAAGGGTATCGTCTACAACTCTGCTTCTGCTGCTGGAACCGATGAAGACTTCACTCACGATGGCTACCTCGTAGATCCAGGTGCTGACGAAAATAACACCAACTGGTGGTGCAACGCCAAGGAAGAGAGCGAAGGTGAATACATGGCACTCAACGATGCTAACCTCAACACCTACTTCCACACTTCTTGGTCAGCTGGAGAATTCACTCCTTCTTTCACTAAGAACCACTACCTCGTAGCTACGCTTAATGACGCTGTAACTGGCGCTCTCGAAGTAAAACTTGCAAAGCGCCACACGGGTAATGACTACCCCACTATGCTTGAGATCTATGGTACAAATGAGTTCGATGGCTCTAGCGAAGAGTCTGCAAACGCTGCTCAATGGACCGACCTTGGTACTGCTACTATCAACTGGGCTTACCCTGCAACTTATCCTGCTTGGACTGCTGATGATGCTGTAGCTGCTGGTTACAACAAGAATCAAGCTCACGACGAGAAGACCATCGAAGATGGTATCGGTACAGCTTACGTGAAGTTCAACGGCTCTTACAAGTATATCAAACTTGCTGCTGTTGGAACCATCTTCAACAAGACGAATGCTCGGACCGACCGTGGTTACTTCTGCTTGGGTCAAGCCAACATCTGGCAGGCTAGCACCGACGCTGTAGCTACCGAAACTCCCGAGATGGCTGCCGTTCCCGAAGCTATCAAGACTACTCTCGCTGAACTTGTCAACGCTGCTAAGACGAAACTCGCAACTGGTGGTAACGCTACTCAGGAAGAAGTCACTGCTCTGCAAACAGCTTACGACAACTTCATCAGCAACTATCCTGATGTAAACAACGTAACTAAGGCGCTTACTGCTGCCAAGAAATTCCTCAAGGATGCACAAGACGGTGCCCTCATTGGTACAGAGCTCGGTCTCTACGATGAGATGGCAGCTTCAGAACTTGAAACTACTCTTAACGACTTCAACGATTTCAGCAGCACCAATGTCAACGAAATCAAAGAGGCTGTAAAGACAATCAACGATGCACTTGCTAAATTCAAGGCTTCTATCATCCTTCCCGTAGCTGGTAAGGTATACATGCTCCACTCTGCTTCTACCAAGGTAGGTTCTGCAGGCGAAGGCTTCACTGGTACACTTTACAACTCTATCGTATACTCACCCAACACCGATGCTTCTACTTCTGTAAACAACGGTTCTCAGCAGGGTACTGTGAAGTTCTTCCGTGCTGATGGTTCTGCCGACATCACTGAAGCTAAGACTCCCGAAGAATACGAAAGTGTGCTCACCGACACCATCGACGTACAAAGCGACCTCCGTACCGCATGGTACGCTGAGAAGAGCAAAGGTGGCAAGATTGTTCTCCGCAACGTAGCTACTGGTATGTACATTGCTCCTAGCAATGGTCAGGTGCTCCAGAGCACTACTCCCGTTGAGATCCCCGTAGAAGGTGTAGGCGCTAAGACCTTCCGCCTCCTTGCTGGTGTTTCTCACGATGGTTCTGCAAACGATGGCAACCAGACTTACCTCAACACCAATGGTGCCACTTCTACCGTTGTTGCATGGAAGGGTGCTACCGACGTAAGCTCTTACTGGAAGTTGGATGAAGTGGAAGACTTCAACATGAACCAAGACTTCTACGTAGACAACAAGGTTTCTACTGGTGAAGGTGAAAACTACTACATCGCTACAATGCCTGTAGCTATCGATCCTCAGGGTGGTGACCTTAATGGACAAGCTTACTCTATTGTAGGTGTATCTTCAGACAATGCAAACCTCGTACTCGCTAAGATTGAAAATACAATCCCTGCAGGTACTCCGTTCATCTACTCTCCCTTCAGCGTACAGCACGGCAACAAGGTAGCTATGACCATTGCAGACGCTAGCAGTCTCGAAGATGGCACAATGCCCGCTTACAGTTTCGAAGTGAAGAATGGCAACGGCCTCATCGGTAGCATGACTCACACTCTCGGTGGTTCTGAAAACTTCGCATTCTTCAATGCACAAGGTAAGCTTGCTCAGGCTAACACTAACACTACTATCCCTGTAAACTCTGGTTTGCTCGATGGTACTTGCTCTGCTACTACTGAAACTGGCGACGCTACTATCGCTCTCGGCAGCGTAAACGTAACTGGTATCAACACCGCTAAGGCTGTTGTTCTCCCCGCTATCGTTAACGTATACAGCATCGATGGTACACTCATCCGCAAGAACGTGAAGAGCGTTAACGCTACGAACAACCTCCCCGCTGGTATCTACGTAGTAGGTGGCCAGAAGGTACTTGTAAAGTAAGCTCAGCATGCTCACTCTCCCTCACCGACTGATTAGTCGGTAAGGTAAATATAAGGCGCAATCCAACAAGGGTTGCGCCTTTTTTGTGTGCTTTTCAGCCTACACTCAGAGCCTACTTCAGCTTGTCATCAACTAATATCTTCAGCCTACTTTCCAGGCTACTTTCCAGTCAATACTGTGGGCGACGTTTCCCCGCATCGCCCACAGTATTGGCTGAAAATTGACGGAAAGTAAGCTAGCAACTCTCTGTATTGGCTGGGAGTAGATTGGAAGCCTCCATTATAGGGGAAAATCAAGAGCGAAAAATTCTTATATCTCAAAGAAAAACAGTATTTTTGCAAAGAATATACACCGAGCAATCTATCAAGCAGAAAAGCCCAGGTGTACAACCTAAAGCAAGAATACAAAATCACCCCTAATGGAAGATACAGAAAAGAAAAGCCCGGCAGGCTATAGCGCCAGTAACATCACGGTGCTCGAAGGCCTCGAAGCCGTGCGCAAACGTCCAGCCATGTACATCGGCGACATCAGCGAGAAGGGTCTCCACCACCTCGTATACGAGACAGTGGACAACTCTATCGACGAAGCACTGGCTGGCTATTGTACCCACATCGAAGTGACCATCTGCGAAGACAACTCCATCATCGTACAAGATAATGGTCGTGGTATTCCCGTAGATATGCACCCCAAAGAGCATCGTTCCGCCCTGGAAGTGGTAATGACCGTACTCCACGCTGGTGGTAAGTTCGATAAAGGCTCTTACAAAGTATCAGGAGGTTTGCACGGCGTGGGCGTGAGCTGTGTCAACGCACTGAGCACAAAAATGGTGTCCAAAGTATTCCGCGACGGGAAAATCTATCGCCAAGAATATGCCAAGGGACATCCCCAAGCTCCCGTAGAAGTGGTAGGTACCACGGAACTGCGAGGCACCCGTCAGCACTTCTGGCCCGACCCTACGATCTTCACCACTACTACCTACAAGTATGAAATCCTCGCCAATCGCATGCGTGAGCTCGCTTACTTGAATGCAGGTATCACTATCACCCTAACCGACCTCCGCCCCGACGAAGAGGGCAACACACGCAAGGAAGTGTTCCACTCTGACCTCGGACTACGCGAGTTTGTACGCTTCATCGACTCTTCGCGCCAACATCTCTTCAACGATGTTATCTATCTCAATACAGAGAAGAACAATATCCCCATCGAGGTGGCAATCATGTACAACACCTCCTACTCTGAAAACATCCATTCTTACGTCAATAATATCAACACCATTGAGGGCGGTACGCATCTCGTAGGCTTCCGCCAAGCCATCACACGTGTGCTGAAAAAGTACGCCGAAGAGACCGCTGGCAAGCAGATAGAAAAGGCGAAAGTGGAAATCTCTGGTGAGGACTTCCGCGAGGGACTTACCGCCGTGATTAGCGTAAAAGTGGCCGAACCACAGTTTGAAGGACAGACTAAGACAAAGCTAGGCAACAGCGAAGTGACAGGAGCCGTTAATCAAGCTGTGGGCGAAGCCCTAAACTACTACCTTGAAGAGCATCCGAAAGAAGCCAAACTCATCGTAGACAAAGTAATCCTAGCAGCCACCGCACGTATTGCCGCTCGCAAAGCTCGCGAAAGCGTGCAGCGCAAAAGCCCCCTCTCTGGAGGTGGACTTCCCGGCAAGCTAGCCGACTGCTCGACAAAAGATCCTGCCCTATGCGAAATATTCCTCGTCGAGGGAGATTCCGCAGGTGGTTCTGCCAAACAAGGACGTAGCCGCGCCACACAAGCCATACTGCCCCTCCGTGGTAAGATTCTCAACGTAGAAAAAGCCATGTGGCACAAAGCTTTCGAAAGCGACGAGGTAAACAATATCATTCAGGCTCTAGGCATTCGTTTCGGCCTAGGAGAAGATTCCAAGGAGGCTAACCTAGAGAAGCTACGCTACCACAAGGTAATCATCATGGCCGATGCCGATGTCGATGGTCAACATATTGCTACGCTCATCATGACGCTTTTCTACCGCTATATGCCCCAAATTATCCAAGACGGCTACCTCTATATCGCTATGCCTCCCCTCTACAAGTGTACGAAAGGTAAGGTATCGGAATATTGCTACAACGACCGAGATCGCCAAATCTTCATGGACAAATACGGCGATGGTACAGAAGGCAGCATCAAGACGCAACGCTACAAAGGTCTTGGTGAGATGAATCCCGAAGAGCTATGGAGCACCACCATGTGTCCTGAAACTCGCTTACTTAAACAGGTCTCGCTCGAAAATGCCGCAGATGCCGACTACATATTCTCTATGCTCATGGGCGACGATGTAGGCCCACGCCGCGAGTTTATCGAAAAGAACGCTGTCTATGCAAATATTGACGCATAAGCCTTTTAAAAGCATAAGCTTATAAACTTCATCCTCGAGCCGCACTTCTTACAAGAGTGCGGCTCGTTCTTTACTGAAGTTTCGGATTCAGCAAGGACGGGCTGAATCATCATGAAAGGCGAATGCAATCAAGCTTGCTTGAATTGCTGAGCCGCAGATGACGATAACTGAAGTTTCGGATTTAGCAAGGACGGGCTGAAAGCCCAATGGAGCACATAGCCCAGGGCAAGCGAAGCGACACCCTGGGTGATCCCACAACAAATAATATTGACGCGCCCTGAAAGGGCAAAAGCATTAAGTTTCAAGACGAGTACAGACAATTCTTGTTATCATACGGCGTGGAATACGACGAGGCGTATGTGTTTAAGGATTAAGGCTTTTGCCCTTACAGGGCGC
>ENA-ORSO01000285-ORSO01000285.1-human-gut-metagenome-genome-assembly--contig:-NODE-285-length-45711-cov-3.912826_pt1 | contig 45711 bp, 29 predicted proteins | sample MGYA00241902_ERZ509168 | MGnify/ENA primary metagenome ERZ509168 (study PRJEB26280, sample SAMEA2338806) | human gut metagenome | biome: human gut; feature: human-associated habitat; material: faeces... | reverse complement strand
CAACCGGGTAATCCCCTAGTAATTTTCTAACAGATTGATTTTCAGAAATAAAATCTCAAACAAGGCGATCTGTATGTGTTTTCAATAAACAACAGATTGAAGGTTTACACAAAGCAGCAGTGCATGAATAAACATTGACCTTGCCTGCTTGTCTGACTCAAAAGTCTGTTCTTCCATGTCAGATTCTGTTTGACAATCCAACTCGGGGAATTGGAGTTTTCGATTCGTTGTCGAGTGTGGGTAGTTGTTGCAAACTACTCACGGAACTGAAAGTATCGTTTACTGATTATGTTTATAGAACAAAGCTCTGAAAATATACGGAATACTAAAAATAAAATAAGTTTTTAAGTCGAATCTTGACAGATAAGGGGGGGGGTAGGTTTTAAAAATCAACTAGTTAGTTGGCTTTTTAATGGGTGCCGGAGCTGTTGCTTTGACATCTAGCCTCTCATCTTGTGTCAAGGTTAAAGATGAATAAAACGTTCAAGACGATCTGGAACGCTGTGCGCGGCGCTTATGTGACAGTCAATGAGACTGTAGCCGGTGCGATCCAGCGCGGCGGTGCAGCAAAGGCTGTAGTACTTTCTCTTACAGCAGCAGCTGCCCTGACGACAGGCAGCTCTGTATCGGCCGCTTGGAGTACTGAGTACCCTTGGTGGGATCCTGATACCAAATTGTATACGTCGACAATGGAAGGGATACATTTCCTCAATACGGGGGATACGTCAACTTTTACTGAGGAAATAGTCAAAGACTGGGAAAACGAAGATACTCAACCAAATGCAAGTCGTGGTTTATATGTTCGCTCACTTTATTTCCTCGAAAAGACTAAGCCGACGACGCTTACGTTAAATGGTGTCACCAATACGGTGAACTTCCTGAGAAGCGATGCCACTAATGTTGCAGTGGCTGGCAATGTAATTGATGCTGACTCGGGGTCTACAATCAATATCATTGGTGAAAACGTTGTTCTCACGATGACCAATGAAACGTCTGCAAAGACGGCAGACTTTTTGCGTTCGACCGTGATCAATCTCGCAGAACGTGAATATTCGGATGTTACCGACAAAGCGGCAGTCCTCAATATCTCGGCCGCATCGACGACGCTCAATGCATCGCTTAAGAGCGTCAATGGAGGCGGTACTTCAGTGAGTGGCATTTCTGCTAAGCAGGGATCCACCATCACATTAGCGGAAAACTCCGTACTCAACATCAATGTCGATACCAATGCCGATTCGCAAACGGGAGTTAGAGACTCATACGAAGATTATTACGAAGCTTACGGTATCAGAATCGACAACGGTATTCTCACTACTAATGCAGGTTCCAAGCTCAATATTCATGTAACTAGTACCGGAACTACAGAAAAGGCCGCGCATGCCTTTGGTATTAACGGTGAGCACGCTGGATCCTGGACTCTCAATGGTGATACAAGCGTTACGATCGATACCGCTAATGGAAGAGCCAGTGGCATTCTGTTCGCTTCAGTAGATAAAGATGAACTGCCAGTAGGTGCCGAGGCGCAGGTTGTCGGGACAGTTAATGGCCAGATGGACATTACAGTAAAAGCAGACACTGCCGAAGCCATCGGCCTTGCCGTTGGCATCGACCCGCTCGTTATAAAGGAAGCAGTGGATGCCGGTGAAGAGCTCGATCAGGCTGACTGGGGTGAGGCATTTTTGACGGTAAATGGTGATCTCATCATTAAGGTGAATTCCTCTTCGTCCAACGCTTACGGCATTACGGTGGGAAACAACGACGCCAAAACGGCAGACTGTCTTGTTTTGAGCGGTAAAACAGAGGTAACCGCTGCGAAAGCGCTGGCGGGCATGGGCTACCTGACAGTGAATAATGACCTTGTACTCAACGGCGCTGTCAATGAGTTCTTGGGCCGCTATGAACAAACGGCTGGTAATGTTGTCCTTAATACCGATACATTCTTTAATGGAGTTACAACTTCGTCAGAAGACCATAATGGTACTTTCATTAAAGGAGGTTCGTTTACTGCGGAAAAGTCCTTTTATGATACTTCCGACAAAAAGGCCCGTGTCTTCAAAATCAACAATCACGCAGTAGTTAAGCTGGCCGGAATGCGCATTGGTGATTTTGGGCAAGATCTAACTTACGCAAAAATCTACGACGGCGACGTTACGCTTTCGACCCTCACGATTGAAGAAGGCGGCAAGCTCGGTTTCAATAAAGGCACGCTTTGTATCACGGGCACCGCGAACAATAAGGGTTCCATCAGTACGACGGCTATAGATGAAACGAGCGGGCAGAAGCCTGATAACTCAGAGGCAACGCTTATCGTTTCAGGAACATTCACTAACTCCTCAACGGCAACCGTCGATGTTGACAAAGTTGAGGTGACGTCTGGTTCGAAGGTCTGGGACGAAGGCGATATTAATTTTCGTGAAGCCCTTATTAAGGGCACTTGGGTCACGAGTTCACAGGAACTCACAAAACTTGATGGTTCTGAAGCGGAACTTTTGTTGAAAGTCAGTGGAGGTGAAAGTAATCGCAGTATGACTTTTGCGGGCGGCCACATAAGCTCGGTCGCGAGTAATGGTACCGCAGAGGTCAAAGCTATTGAAATTGGCAACAACATCTCCCTCTCCTACGCAAGCGGGGACTATGCCTACAAGACGCTGAAAATTGAATCTTCAGCTAACGGTGCGGACAGTTTTACCGTTGAGGGTGCCAACGTTGCCGTTGATACTTTTACGCTCACGACAGGATCGGCTGCAGTGAAGTCCGGATCTTTTGAAGTTGGGAAGCTCGATATCAGTAGCGGCACTCTCACTCTTTCTGATTTCGGGAAACTCATCACGTCATCCGATCAAGTCTTTACGACAGGCCTGGGAGCGAACGGTACAGAGAAGACGGCTGGCAGTCTTAAGTATGGCTCGGATAAGTTAATTCTGAGCGGAGGTTCGCTTAATGTAAATGACGCTAAGTACAACCTTGACTACCAAAAGTCTGCTGCTGCACTTGTTAAAGGCGCATCACTTGCTTTCACAGGTGAGCTCGTGGATCAATCCGGCGAAGTGCTTGACAAGATCGATATTAACGAGGTGGCCGAGGGCACAATCCATGTGAAAACTGATATCGAGGTTTCAGCAATCGAGACCAGCGACAAAGTAACAGTCGATAAATCGGTCGGTGGTCAGACGATTATTGTTGCCGGAAATGCGAACTCGCTTGAAATCGCCGCCAACAAGAATTTGACCATCGTTGGGACAGTTGATGGGTCGAAGGAGCTTGTGTCATTCACAAGTGAAGGACAGAAGTCTGTTGATATCAAGGGTACTCTGACGTTGGGTTCGACTGACACGGATACTTCCGGCAAGCTTTCTGCAACAGTGAATCTCACCAAAGAAACTACTGGCGGTCTCACTGTTCAGGATGGCAAATTCAATCTCGACAAAGTCACGGCTGTCAACGGCAAAATCACTGTACAAGCAGGCGATTTGACGCTTGGTAGGCTGGATGTTTCCACTGAAGATGGTAAGACCCAAATCTCCGTAAATGAAGGCGCCAAGGTCACGGTTGGCGAACTTGCCGCTAAAGCGGGTGAACACATCATTACTGGTGCTGTCGAGGCTGGCAAGGTCATTGAGAATGCCGGAGATGCGGTGAAAGAAGCCGTAATCCATGTTGGTACGAATACAAAGAAAGGCGAACTCACCATTAAGGATGGTCTCCTGAAAGGCATCAAGTTCTTCCTTGATCCAACCTGGAAGGACGGTATGGAAGTGACGGACGCGTCTAAGCTCCTCCTCGCACAAACTTCGATTGACGGTTCGATTATTGTGGGCCAGAACAGCTACGCGGCACTCGGGACGACCGATGCTTCCGATTTCGTGAAGCTCTTTGATAACGGAACTCTTACGTGGAGCAATAACGGCGGCACTCTAGCTGCTGCCTATGTTGCTAAGCCGATTACGATCACTTCAACGGGCAGCCTTGTAGTTGATGCTTCGCTGACAGCTGTGCCTGACGAAGATCCCCAAGCCGGTTCAGTCACTTTTGCCAAGGACTCCGTTCTTGTTGCAAACGTGGAAAACTTCTCTGATAACGCCGTCGTCATCACGGCCGACAGTTTTAAGATCGATCCGACTTCTAAGGCTGTAGTGATCGCCGAGGCCGGTCAAACCTTCCAGCTTACAAGCGACGACGAGGTGAATAAGAATTACTGGAACAAGGCTGGCGATACGCTGATCTCCGCGAACAAACTCGTTTCGTTCAATGTCGGGGCTGACGGCAAGATTTCTACTGAAGCTGAAGATGCTGAAGATGTCTTTGCCGGTCTCATGCAGGGGGCAGCTCTGGCAAACGCCGGAGCAGCTTCTGATAATGAAGCAGTGAAGTCTTATGCCGAAGCACTTCTCACCGATACCACGGGTAAGAAGAGCAATGCTCAGATTGCGCGTGAATTTGATGCTGCCATGAATCCTGCCGGCACTTTGGGTGTCTTCACAACGGCCAAGGACCGCTCTACGGAACTTCGCGATGCTGTTCGCGCTCATGCTGGAAACGGCACCGCGAATGGTCTCTGGGCACAGGTGACTGGCGGCAAAACGAAACTCAAGGGTATCTCTACAGCCGCTCAGGATCTCGATCTTGACACCGATGCCTACGGTCTTGCAGTGGGCGGCGAAGCTGCGGTGCAAAACATTACTTTGGGTGCGGCCTTTATGGGCGGCAGCGGCAAGACGGAAAACGATTCTGTTGCCGGCAAAGATGATTTCAATTACTACGGCCTCTCGCTCTATGCGAAGACTCAGGTACAGGGCATTGATCTTGAGGGCGATGTTTCTGCGGCATGGCTGAAGTCCGACCTGACGGTGGGCGGCGCTGCCGATGTTGATACCGATACGACGACGGCCGTCTACTCGCTGGGTATTCAAGCGAAGAAGACCTTTAATCTGGGTGTTGATATGACGCCTTTCATCGGCATGGACGTCTACCACATCAAGAGCGACGGCTTCACGACGAATCACGGCGTTTCCATTGAAGACGCTAACGCCACGATCGTGGAATTCCCGATCGGTGCCGAGGTGAAGAAGGCGTTCCAGACGTCTTCCGGCTTCAGCGTTGCACCGTCCTTCTCGCTTGCCGTTGTTCCGACGGTGGGTTCCAAAGACATCGACAGCAAGGTGCGGTTTGCCGGTGCTGAAAGCACCTACAACTTTACTTTCGCTGACGACGTGAAGGTTCGCAGTCAGCTTGGCATTGAAGCGCAGAAAGATAACTTCACGCTTGGTCTGGCCGCGGGCTACGATTGGGGCAGCGAAGAACGTTCTGCTGCATCCGTTCAGCTCCGCGCGAAATACGCCTTTTAAATAAAACTGACGGCTTAATGGCCTGAGGTATCTCTAGGACGCCTCACCAGTGAATTGCTGGTGGGGCGTTTTTTTTTCATTGTGAATTGCATTGCACGAATTGCACATTGATAACGAAATATACAAATTTTCTGTGTACAAATAGTAAACGAATACTGGCTTTTTAAATTGTCTACTTGCGTTTTTATAAAGGTTTTCGCTTAGTGAAAACTATCAAGTTGACAAAGACAGGGGGTGGTGATTACCCTGCCTTAAATATTGATCGAAACAATACCTTGAAAAAAAGGTATTACTAATGGAATGATCGAGATGAATAAAGCCTTCAAAATTATTTGGAATACAGCACGAGGCGGTTATGTGGTGGCCTCCGAAATGCAGCGAGCACACGGCAAAACTTCGCGAGTGAAAACAACAGCTGCTTTAGCTCTGGCTGGGGCTTTGGCGTTGAGTGCCACGGTCACAGCGAAAACCATTACCAACGACAACATCCAAAAAGAGACAACGACAAAACTGGTATCCGGTGACGGCGAGTTGTATATAGAAACTGCTGGAGATTTGCGGCAGCTGGCTGAAGCGCTGAAAACGGGTAAGTTAGATGCAATTCGCGCAGCCTTGGGTGTAGGTTCAAATGCGGCAGGAAGCACCGTAACACTTGTCGGAGCCGCGGGCGGCAATCAGTACTTTGATGACACTACTTTAAATCTTCTTGAAACCGCCATATTATTCAAGCCAAAGTTGGCTGTGATCTATGAAAAACTGGTTCATCAAACGGAGAGTACAGATAAAAGACCAGTTGTGGCGGATAAAAGTACTCAGGTTGTTATTGGAGAAAATAACCAAACGCCATTAATTTTGGGGTTAACTGGAGCAGATAACATTATTAATGTCGGGGCCAAATTCGGGTTTCAGCCTCATGAGATGGGGGTGACTCGTACGGGAAGCAGTGAAATTACGGCCCATTCCGGCAATCTGCTGGCAGTGACTGGCGGCAGTGTGGCTCTGAATGTTAATGGTCCGGTTTTACAAGCGGGAAGTGGATTTTTGAAGGTTACTGCTCCACTTGCCGCACCGTCCACGACAGCAACTGTGGACGGCAGCACGACGATTTCATTGCAAGGCACTACAACCTCAGCTGCGGTCTTCACCGGCGGCAGTGCCATAGCACTTGGCGGCGAGGCAACATCCAATGTTACGGGCACTTCCCATCTTTCTATTGGAACGAAAGCTTCGCCTGCTGGTTATGAAGGGATGACGCTCGGAGCCTTCGGCGGCGGTTTGTCGGCTGCGACGATGGACGGGACTGCGTTGTCCAAAGTTGAAAAAGACACGACAGTCACTATTACGGACGGCATGGCGGCCGGGGTCTTTGGCGGCGGCGCTGCCATGGCAGCGGAATTTGACGGTGTCTGGGCTCTCTTAAAGGGCCCCTTGGACCATTACGCCGACTACATTGATTGGAAAGGTGACACGCTGCATGTCGCCGGAACAGCAGAGACTATTTCGCGCAATGTCTCTATGAGCGTAGGCGGTCAAGCACAGACTGCCGGTCTTGCCGGCGGCGGTTTGGCCGTTTCGTCTGCGGGTACTGACCACGCTAAAGCTATTACAACAGCAACGGTTGGCGATGTTGAGATCACTTTGGGTGATGCATACGGCTCTTCGATCGATGCCGCGGCTAAAAGTCAGCTGGTCGGAGGAGTGAAAGAGGTCTTAACGCTGGCTAAAAAGCTCACTGAGGGCGGACTTTCGGATATCACGCTCTCTGGTGCACAGGAGACGCTCGGCAAATTGGTTGCGCCGAACGTTCATATCGGCACTATCGGCGGCGGAGCAGCAATTGCCAGAACGAATCCTAAGCTTAATCAGAATTCCGCGGCAAAGTCTCAGGCTGCGGCTGAAGCCGGCAACGTTACGCTCAACATCTTGAGCGGCTACAACGTCGGCACCATGGCCGCCGGTGTGGCCTTGGCCTCGGGCGCTCTGAGTACAGATAGGGCTGTCGCAGCAACGTCTTCGGTTAAAAGTACGGCCGTGACTGTTCTGGGCGGTGAAACTGTGCTCCTGATGGGCGGCGGCGGCGCGTATGCAACCGGATCCAATGGCTTCGCTTCCAAAGTGATGGCTCAAGCCAATGTTGAGGGTACTGCGACGCTCACCGTGCAGAACGGATCCGTGGATGGCCTCTACGGCGGCGGCATGGCGATTGACGACACCAATTCAGAAGCGGTGAATGCGGTCGCCAACACGAAAGATGTGGTCATTGCGGTAACGGGCGGTGAAGTTAACCGCGCCAATATGGATGTGATTCTCAACACGGCCCACGGCAATATACCCAATTCCGGTTTGCCGCCGAGCAATGGCTCTTACGCCCATGAATCAGCAGATCTGGCTAAAACGGCCGATGCTGCCATTCTCGGTGCAGGCGTGGCGACAGGTGCAGGGGCGAGCGTTGCTACGGAGACGGTTAAGATCAATCTGACCGGCGGCACAGTCAACGGCAGCGTTTTTGGCGGCGGTGCGGCGACGATTGGCGGTTCCTCCAAGGTAACGCAGGCAGTTATTACTGTAGATGGTTCCGCTGTCAGCGGCAGCGTCTATGGCGGCGGTTTGGCGGGCAGCAAAAATAACAGCGGCTACAAGGGGTCTGACGCTTATAGCCGCGCCGCTTCGTCAGTGGAAACCGCGACTGTGAATTTGGTCAGTGGTTCCGTGGCGGGCGATGTCTATGCCGGCGGCTATCTCTATAAGGAAAGCGACGATGCGCAATCCACGGTTACAGAAGGTACGATCAATCTCTATTCGGCCGACGTGTTTCAGGGGCAAAAGCTTTCCGGCAATGGTGCTCAGGCGGCAGCTTTGAATGTTGGCGGCTTCTCGAAGGACTTTCAGAAGACGGTCAAGCTGGAAGGCTTCACGACTATCACCGGTTCGGGCGGCGATCTGACGAATTTAGAGTTTTCGTACGGTGACAAGAATGAGAGCACGATTGCGGGCGGTTCATTCTTCTTCACTGGCGTTGAACCCAACGCCGCAAACAGCGGGAAGACTTTGTCGATCGGCAGCGAAACTGCCCCGGCTACTGCGGCCTTCGCCGACATTGCCAATGCCGGCAAGGTTTTGGTGACTGCCGGCAGTACGCTGGGGTTGGGGAGCGGCGCAGATCTCCTCTCTCAAACCAAACGGGCGGCAACTTTGACGAGCAATACCCCTGCGGTCTATGCGAGCGGCAATGTGGATCTCACTGGTTCGACCATCCTTGCCGGTGCGGGGACTGCTTCAGCTGGTTTGGTTGTTCATAACGGAACGCTGGTGGTGGACGCTGCCGGTAAGACCAATATTACGAATGGGACCGTGACGCTGGAAGGGGATTCGATTCTTTACTTCCATAACGTCGGCGTCAATTTGGCTGACGGCGAAACCACGCAGACGGGCAATCTGACGCTTGCGGATGCGCCCAGCACCGTGAAAGTCGACAATATTCTGTGGAAGTATGTCTATGGGACGGATACCTACACGCTTGCGCAGAAGTCTGCCGAAGAAGTTGCACAGACAACCGGCATCAAGACTGCCGGCCTGATTGACTTCTACAACCGCCTGCCGAGTGAGTCGCCCTTAAAGGACCGTATTAAGGATGAATTCTTCCGCGGCGAAGCCAATTTGAAAGGCGGGATGAATCTTGCCGCTGCTGCGGGCGTTCAGGCAGCCGCTCTGCAGGGGCTGGGTTTAGCAACGGATACTGCACAGAAACGTGCATCACTTTCGCAGACCTTTGTCGACGGGGTTACGAGTTTCGCCGAAGTTTCCGGCACGCGTCTGGATTTGGGCGGCAATTCGTCCATGAATGAGATCAATGCTGAACTCGGCGGCGTGATCGTCGGCGGTGAGTGGACGAGAAGCGACATGACGTTCGGCGGGCTGGCCAATCTGGGTTCCGGCAGCGTACGCGGTCAGTCGGCCAATGCCGGCGTCAAAAATGATGTCGACTACTACGGCGCATCGCTCTATGCGGGCAAACGCTTCGGGCAGTTCAACCTTGTCGGGCAGGCCGGTTATCTGCGTACCAGCAACGATCTGACGGATTCCTCTGTCGGCTATGCCAAGGTCGACAGTGTGAAGACCAATGTCTGGACTATTGGGGTTCGTGGTGAGGCTGCGGTTCAGCTTTATGAGAATTCACAGCTCATTCCGTATGTCGGTCTCACCTATGTGCGTCTGAACACGGATGACTACACCGTAAGCAACGGCACTCATGTTTCGAGCACTCATCAGAATCTCTGGACGGTCCCGGTCGGGCTGATGTTCACGGGCAAGACGGCAGCTGCCTCCGGGTGGAATCTGCAGCCGCTCTTGGATGTCGCCTATGTTCGAGCCTTCGGCGACAAGGATGTCGAAGCAGCGACGACTTGGGGTTCTACTGTCGGATCCGTCAAAATGGATGTTTGGGCAGAAAATGTTCTGCGCTCGCGCGCAGGCATTGAAGCCCAGAAGGGCGCGCTCAGTCTGGGCATTCAAGGCGGAGCCGCCTGCGGCAGCGACAATATGAGCAGCTTCTTTGCTCAGATTTCGGCTCGCTACAGCTTCTAAAGAGAACGGCAGGAACCTTCTTAAGGAGGAAGGTTCTTATTCCAAACTCCCGAACGACTTGATCCTATTCCATAGGGCATGAGTCTTCGGGAGTTTTGTTTTTTCCCCGAGAGAGCCATTAGAGTTTGATGCGGGGAGCTGAAAGTGCCGCATACAAACGTCTTTTTTGCCTGTAGGGGCAGGTTTGTATGCAATGAAGTCGGTTCGCTCGGATGTTCGATCTCTGACGCAATGCCTCAAAGGTGGTGGATGCCTAGGTCGTTTGACCATCTTGCAGTTTCTGGAGCAGGGCGTATGATGATTTAAGAAAACGTATGAACACTGCTCTCGAGCAGTGTTCAAAGCATTTATCTCCTCTCAGAAGGCATCGAGCAATGAAGCTTCAATTCAGCACAATTGCCGCAGCTGCGGTTCTTTCGCTTTCAAGCGCTGTCGCTTGGGCACATTTCGGGATTGTGATTCCAGAGCATTCCGCCGTTTTGGAACAGAAGGATGCAAATGTGCATTTCACTATCGCCTTTGCTCATCCGATGGAGCGCAACGGGATGACAATGGCTAAGCCCGATGCTTTCTATGTCGTTCAGGACGGACGAAAGACGGATCTTTCGGGTTCACTCAAGGCTGACAAGCTTTTTGAAAAGGCTTCTTGGCAGGCCGACTACCGTTTCGCGCGTCCCGGGGTTTATCAATTTGTGGTTGAACCCAAGCCTTATTGGGAACCTGCGGAAGACAAGTTCATCGTGCATTACACGAAAGTGATTGTTCCTGCCTACGGCGATGAGGATGGCTGGGATAAGCCTGCCGGCGTTAAAACTGAAATTGTTCCGCTCACACGGCCTTTTGCCAACTATGCCGGCAATACTTTCCGCGGTCAGCTTTTGGTTGACGGCAAGCCCGCGGCAGGGGCTGACGTCGAGGTGGAGTACTTTAATCGCGACGGCAAATACGAGGCTCCCAATGACTACTTTGTCACTCAGGTCGTGAAAACTGATGCTCAAGGGGTCTTCGCTTTCACTGCGCCGTGGGCCGGCTGGTGGGGCTTTGCTGCGCTCACGGACGCTGACTATAAGCTCAAAGAAGCCGGCGCTGAGAAGGATGTCGAGCTCGGGGCCGTGCTTTGGACGGAATTCACCGCACCGCAGGTGAAGTGAGCCATCATGCATATCGCCGAAGGTGTTCTTTCCGCGCCAGTGCTCATTGGCGGCGCGGCTGCGGCGGCGGCAGGCATCGCCGTCGGATTAAAGCGCCTTGATGAGTCCCGCCTCATGACTGCGGGGCTCGTTGGCGCCGCTTTTTTCATTGCCTCACTGATTCATGTGCCGATCGGCGTGTCAAGCGCTCATCTGCTGCTTTGCGGACTTGTCGGCGTAATGCTGGGAGTCTCTGCCTACCCGGTGATTTTTACAGCGCTGTTGCTGCAGGGAGTGCTCTTTGAATTTGGCGGGCTCACCGTGCTCGGCGTCAACACAGCTACGATGGGAACCGGCGCATTGGCTGCAGGCATGCTTTTCCATGCGTTGGTTCACCCTGGCGTGTCGCGCCGGCGATTGATGATTGCTGGTGCTTTAGCGGGCGCAGCAGGCGTCTTAATTGCGGCACTGATGACCGCCTGCGCATTGGCATTTTCGAGCGAAGGTTTCGTGGCTTCGGCAGCGGCGCTCCTTGCGGCACACGTCCCCATCATGGCGGTGGAAGCCGTGATTACCGCTCTTGTGGTCGATATGATCGCTCGAACTTATCCTGAACTGCTTCATCTTGGTGAAGAGAGGCCCTTGTGAACACATCAAAAATCGCAGCCGGAGCGCTTGCGCTTTTGCTTTGTGCGGGTGCGAACGCACACCGCGTGAATATTTTTGCTTGGATTGAAGGTGATCAAGTTGTCACTGAATCCAAGTTTTCCAGCGGCAGCCGGGTGCAAAAGGGAGCCGTTACGGTGAAAAATGCCGCCGATGGTTCTGTTTTGGCGACCGGCGTCACGGACGATACAGGGGTCTGGCGGTTTGGCGTCTCTGACGCGATGCGGCATGCGCCCAAAGGCCTTGAGTTGGAGATCAACGCAGGAGAGGGCCATCAGAATCAATGGTCGATTCCCGCTGATGAGCTTGCTGCGGCCGACGGAGCCGGCGCATCCAAGCTCCCGGCAGCTGCTTCCGTCAGCACGCAAATGACTCAGCCAGCGGCACCGCCGAAAAAAGACAGTGCTGCGGCGGCTATGAGTGAGGCCGAGCTTGAGGCGGTCTTCAGCCGCGTTCTCGATAAGAAGCTTGCACCGGTTTATCGAGAGTTGGCGCTCAGTCACGATAAAACGCCCGGGATTCCGGAAATCGTAGGCGGAATGGGCTGGCTGATTGGCTTGGGCGGCATTGCCGCATGGGCTCGCCGTCGGCGGTCATAAGCATGCGTCTCACTCTGTCTCCGGCATTGCGGCTTGCCGTTCCGAGCATCCTTGGGACGGCAAGTGCTTTCCTGACCACGTTGTCGGCGGCGGAAGCGGCACTCTTGGGAGCCGTTGTGATCCGTCTAGCTGCATGGTTTAGCGGCGAACCGCTTCGTCTTCGGCGGCTCGCCGCCGTGAACGGTTTTCTGATTCTGATCTGGTGCTTCACGCCCTGGAGCACGCCTGGAGTGACGGTTGCTTCAGCGGGTGTCTTTGCTATTACGAAGGAGGGGCTCCTGCTATCGCTTCTCGTCACGATGAAGTGCAATGCAGTTTTTCTGCTCTTCGATGCGTTTGTTCCAGGCATGCGGCTCACGGAAATGGCTTCCGGCCTGCGGGCTGCTCGTCTGCCGATGAAGCTGGTGACGCTTTTGCTTTTCATGACGCGTGAGACGGAACTGCTCAGCCGTTCGTACCGTTCACTTTCGGAATCTGTTCAGCTCCGAGGTTTTCGGGCTTCTATGAATAAGCATTCTTACCAAACGCTTGCAGCCTTTATCTCGACACTCTTTATCCGGGCATATGCAAGAAGCCGTGTGCTCAACGAGGCGCTGATTCTTCGGGGATTCTCAGGACACTGGCCAGTCCCTGCAAGCGGATTGAAGAATGCCGGTGAAGCGGGACTTCTTGTTCTGACGATTGGCCTTGCTTTACTGCTTCTTGTCTGGGATTTCGTTTCATGATGCAGACTGCGCTTCTTGAGGTGAAGAACCTTTCCTTTTCACGCTCAGACCGCGTGATTTTTCGCAATGCGGCATTCTCACTGGCTCCAAAGGAATCGCTCGGCCTCTGTGGTCCGATCGGCTGCGGGAAGACCACGTTGCTGAGAATCCTCACGGGACTCGAGCGTCCGCAGGCGATGTCTCTTTCGCTGGAAGGCGTGCCCGTAACTGCACAGAAAGACTTTCAAAGACTCAGAAGAAAAGTGGGCTGCGTGCTGCAGAATCCGGACGATCAGCTCTTTTTCCCGGAGGTAATTGAAGACGTCATGTTCGGGCCGCTGAATCTCGGTCTCTCATACGCTCAAGCGCGCACTCGTGCATTGGATGTGCTTTCGATGCTTGGAATAGCAAATCTTGCTGAGAGCATCTCTTTCCGGCTCTCCGGCGGGCAGAAGCGGTTGGTCTCCATCGCCTGCATCCTTGCGATGGAACCCGAAGTGATTCTTTTGGATGAGCCGACTACGGCGCTCGACCCCGCATCGGTCGATCGTCTCACCAAGACAATCGAGTCTTTGCAGATCGCCAAGCTGATCGTCAGTCATGATTACGCATTTCTCAAACGTGTCTGCGGCCGAATGGTGACGATTCGCGACGCTCAAATCTTGGCATTGGAATAAAACAAAGGGGATGGCGCTCACCTCACTGGGCAGAGACGGCCGAGTGCAGAAAATGTGCTTTCGCCGCGGTGCTGGAAATGCTCTGCGTTCCCACAAAAAGACAATGGTGTTTGGCAGGCGCATTCAGCCAGTGCCGGCAATCTGAGGAGATGCTGGATTCAGTCTTCAGTTCAATGCGGCAGTGATCTGGGCTTTCCGGCTGAGGAAGGCCTTTATTCTCAATGCCGGCCTGACAATCGTCGTGGAGCGTATGGCTGCTCCCAACAGGACTCGCGTCATTTGGTCAGTCAGAGTGATGCTTCTCGGCTTTACAAGCAGGCAGGAATGTCAGCGTACTGAGGCAACGGCGTGAATAATGCCTTTAATGGAGATGTCCTGAATAACTCATGGAGAATAGAAAATAAATTCATAAAATTGTAAGTATTAATATCTGTTGACTCACATATAAGTCAGCCATCGGGACATTCCGCCGGCTGTTTGCTGTTCAAAATATTTTGCCGGTGACTAGATGATGATTTTTATAGTGAAATTGATCAGTTACCGCCGTGTATTTATCAATTGAAACGTATACAATAATAGATGAAAACGGATTTTCAGCAACGTATACGAAATAATTTAATTAAATGCAATTTTATTCAGTCAATGAATAAGTAATTTCACCAAGATTACAACTAGCAATTTGAGATAGTGGTGAAAACAAATGATGTCTTTTTGTTTAACCCTAGACGCAGTCTCAGATGGATGAAATTGGAAAGGCAGGGTAATCAATCGTATACGGAAAAATTAGAAGAATGCAAGGACATTACGGGAATGTGTGTCAAAGATGAATTAAGAATACATTATTCATATAATGCGAACGATTCCCAATATCAATTGCTTTATTGATAGTAAACGCTTAATTCGCTTAACCCGACAATGCCTATAACTTTTATTTCTTCTGCCGCCAATATGAAAAGATTAACGGTCCAATGGAGTTTCAAACATTCCGCCGTCATGGCGGTCCTGCTGATGGCGTGCTGCTGCGCCCAGGCACAGAATGCGAGTATGGATGAAGATCCTGCATCGGATGATGCTATTGAATTAAAGACGACTTATGTGCGGCCAGAATATGTAGAAATCGAACGGCTGCGTGAAACAAAGGAAATTATCGTCATTCCAAAGGAAGATCTTGTTGAGCGCGGCAACAGAACAATTTCCGATGTGCTTGAAGGCGTGCCCGGTGTTTCCGTTAATACGAGCGGGTGGGGCAGCATCGATTTGCGCGGTCAGGGCAATGATACGGCTAACCGAAATCTTCAGGTGATGCTCGATGGTGCGCCTATTACCACCTTGCTGAATCATCCCCACTCTACGAACTATGACGTCGTTCCCGTAGAGGAACTCGAACGCATTGAAATTATTCCGGGCGGCGGCAGCGTCCTTTATGGCTCGGGCACAGCGGGCGGCGTGATTAACATCACAACGAATCTTCGTTCGATGAAGGATCCGAAAACGTCAGCCTTTGGCGAATGGAATTCAGACGGATATCGTATCGGCGCGAGCGTGGGGGCTCGGCTCAATGAAAAATTCTCCTTCTTAGGGACCGTTTCAAAAATTGATCGGGATCTCTACTTCAAGAATACGTATCGCAATTCGAATTATTACTCTGCCGGTATTCGATGGGATTTAACCGAAACGCAAAGTCTCACGCTTCGTGCCAGCCGACTTGAAGAGGATTCTCAGTTCATCAAAACGGTGTCTGCCAGAAACATTCAAAAATACGGGAAAGACTACGTCCCTCCATGGACCACGCAAAACGTTGGCGTGGACGAAAATGGTCAGCTTATTAAACGCCAAGTTAGGAGCTATCTGAACGGAGATCGCGCGATCAACAGCTATAACCTCAGCTATGCCAACGATCTCACGGATAGGCTGCATTTGACGGCGGATAGTTTTTACAGCGATGGGTATTTCTCCAACAATCAGTACGAGGATCAGATCATTGATCAGGAAAGCAAGGGCCTCAAACTGAAATTGGATATAGATTATCTTGAAGGCAGCGATCTGCTGCTTGGGTTTGACTACACCAAGCAAAGTGCTGACTTTAACTACATCGGTTCATGGAAGAAAGACAGCAGCGGCAAGTATTATGGAGAGCCCTACAGCTTCCTTTACGACAAAACAGTCATCGCGCTATACGGTTTGAATACTTTGAAGTGGGGAGACTTCAGCTTTACCCAGGGGCTGCGCCGTGAGCTCACTGAATGGGGATATGACAAAACGGGCAACCGGATTGCCGGCGCAGATACCTCAGATCGCTGGAATACGGCGTTGGAATTGTCGGCGGCTTGGCGGTACCGCGATACCGGCAGAATTTACGCTCGGTATGAGCGCGGCTATACCGTCCCTGACGGTCTGATGATTGCAGATCAAGCGGTTGTCAACGGGGACAGGGTTTATAAAATCACCAATGCCGAAGATGAAAAGTACGATATGTACGAGATTGGTCTTCGCGACAAGGTCGCCTTCTCAACCGTCAGCGTTTCACTCTGGATGTCGAACACCAACAACCAGCTGTACCGAATGTATGTCAGGGGACTCAGTGATGCTCGGACGCTTAATTTGCTTCAGACGCGCCGTTGTGGGGCTGACGTCAGCTTCCAGCAGACGATCGGCAGGCTGACGCTTACGGAATCGTATTCATGGCTTAAAGGAAGGTCTGACTATACATCTGCCGGCAGTCGATTCATGGATGAGGTCGGCAAGGACAAAATCGATTTCACGCGGAGCGGTCTGCAGAAAGTGCCGCAGCACTCTCTGTCGGTGCTTGCAAAATACGACTTCACAGACAACTTCTCCGGAGACATTCGCTATACCTACTATGGGAAGTACAACAATTTCCTCTCAGATGCTGAAAAGGAAACGGACGGTATTGTCAAGTCCAGACAAATCGTCGATACAAGCCTGCATTTCAAACCTTGGGAGCATTTAGAAATTTATGCCGGCGTAACGAATCTCTTCAACGAGAAGTACTACGACTACGTATCAATCGGGAGCTGGTCGCTGATACCAGGACGTGAGCGGACTTATTTCGTTGGCCTGCGCGGCACGTATTGATCTCATTCAGTGCGAAGGAGGTGCAATAGCACCTCCTTTCGACGTCAGATCTTTTTTTGGAACGCTGTCTCATGTCCCAGTTTATTCAAACCTTCCTGACGGGAGGGTTCATGATGTGGCCGCTGTTGGCGGCCTCCATCGTTACGATCGCCATCGCCGTTGAACGTACAGTTTTCTACCGACGCTCCGCATCCGATATGCAGGTGCTTCAAGGTGAATTTCTGTCAGCAGTACGGGCTAAAAATTTTGATGCTGCAGCTGCACTTTGTAAAAAAGCGGGAGGCACCGTCGGTTCAGTTCTTGAAAAGGCCATTGCAGTGCGCAATGCCGTGATCAATGCTGAGCAGTATCTTTCCGGAGCTGCCGCTTACAGCGCAGCGCGGCTCAAGGATTATCTCAACTATGTGAGTGCGATCGTAACTTTGGCTCCTTTGATGGGGCTTTTAGGAACCGTGACCGGCATGATCCGATCATTTAATATCTTGTCGATCTCTGAAGGACAGCCGTTTGCTATTACCGGCGGTGTTGCGGAAGCTTTGGTCGCAACGGGGTTCGGGCTGCTCGTCTCCATTATTGCAATGCTGGTTTATGTCTGGCTCTCTCAACGGGCCAACCGAATTATTGAAGACCTTGAGGCTGCGGCAAGTGCTTATCTCGCCTGTCTTTCGGAGAAGTAAGGCATGCGCATCAACAATCTCAAGGAGGACAGGAAACCTCTGCTGATGATCATTCCGATGATCGACATCATCTTTTTCCTGCTGGTGTTCTTCATGATGTCGATGCTGACCATGGTGACGCAGAAAACTATTGTCCTTAATCTCCCCAAGGCGGCCATCGCGAAAGTGGACACCACCAAAACAGTCCCCGTGTCAATCACAGAGGACGGGCGTCTTTTCCTTGAGCAGAATTTGGTTTCAGAGGAGGAGTTAGCTCGACGGCTTGTGTCTTTAAAGACTGAGAACGAGAAGCTCACTGTGGTGCTGCGTGGCGATGAAAAAAACGACTATGGAACGGTGGTTGGCGTTATGGATGTCATCCGCCGCACAGGCATTGAACGAGTCTCCATAGCAACCGAGGGAAGACGCTGATGAGTCCGAAGCCACTTTCCTGGCAGTCGGCATTGAGCGCTTCTGTCGTTATTCATGCTTTATTGGTCGGAGGTATCGGTCTTATCTTTTTCCAATCCGCGCCTGTCGGCGGATCCGGCATGCTTACCGTTGATCTTGGCGGCCCTGCAGGGAATGCCGGCGGTTTGGGAGATATGCATCAAGACGGCCGACTTGGCAACGGCGGGGCTGGCGGGGACGGCGCAAAATCCCATTCCAAGGACAGGCGACTGGAACCGACTGATGAACCCGAAAAGTCATTGGGCCCGAAAACAGAAGGAGAGACACTGGACGAGCCTCCGAAAGCCGTTGCCGCTGAGACTTCATTGGATTCGAAGCCCACTCCCAAAGCGCCTGAGCTGACATCCACACAGCCAACAGCAGATTCGGGGGATGAGCAGGTGAAGTCTGCGCAGGCAAAGCCTATTCTCAAAAGGCAGAATCCTCAGCCCCAAGTTTCCAAAAACATAAAGCCGGTCAGCAAACCCAAAAGAGAAAACTCGGAAGGCAAAGCTTATAAAGGCGAAACCCAAAAGCCCGCGCCGCTTAAAGAAAAAGCTTTCGCTTCCGAAACGGATGGCAAAGACGGCAAGACTAAGCATGTCAACGCAGGCTCCGGCGGTGCAGTTGGAGCGAGCGGAAGGGCTCACGGCAAAGCTCAGACCGAAGGATCCGGAGTGGGGGATGGGCAAGGAACGGCTTTCGGCAGCGGCAATTTCATTGCGAACGGTGACGGCTCCTATACGGCATTGGGTTCCGGCGGCATCTCGTACAAAATCCTTTCAGAGGCAGCGCCAAGGTATCCGCGGGCAGCTCGTTCCATTGGCTTCAACAAGGTCGTACGGGTGCGGGTGAAATTCTTGGCAGGACTCGACGGACAGGTTGAAACCACAGAGATAATCACCCGAAATATCCCGGAGCTAGGTTTCAAAGAGGCTGCTGTCGAGGCAGTAAAGAAAATGAAGTTTGCGCCTATTTATCATCAAGGGCGTAACATTAAGGTTTACTTTCAAAAAACTATTGTGTTTCAACCTTAAATTTTCGTCGTGCTGCTTCCTTATTTGAGAACAGCACGGCACTAATTTCACAGCATTTTCCGAGCGATAAATTAAAAAAACAGGTTTCAGCAGATTCTGATGCCTAACCGCACCTTCAGAGCTCTGTGGGGGCAGATGGCTGTACGGCGTGCAGACATAACCAGCACTAGATTGTAGACACATCGCGGATGCGGCACTTAACAGTGCTTTTATAGTTTACACGTTTGGCTGCGGCAACTATTTTTAAAGATTGGAACCCTGCCTCTGTCGGGTATCTAAGGCAGTTGTATGCGCGTTCTTTGCCGCAGTAAGATGATTAAAGCAGTATACAAATGCGCCAAAGAACAAATAATATTTAAAATATAGGAACGCAAAATGGTTCTGTATGCGGCATCAACTATTGAGCGCTGCCTGTTTATATAGTGTAAGCATCACATGGTCGGATTGATGTTATTGAGCGAGAAGCATGAATCTTTAGATTTTGACTTATCCATGGATATTAAATCATATTCGTTTAAGATCCAATTGATCGATCTGTCGCTAATGAGCATGTTTAAATCATGTGCTTTTGAAGGTGAAGACAAGTGATGAATGGGTAATTGAATTAAGTCAAGAAATAAAATAGTTCATGCGATTCTTAAATTTAATTTTTGGATTATCTTATGATGGTAAGTATCAAGAAGCAAATTCTAACTCTTATTTTGGCAGGTTTTTCTTTGAGCGGCGCATGTGAATCAGTCATTCCTGATATGTTTCGTCAACAAGAAAATGATAATCCCACCGGAGTGGATTTAACAGTTAATGATCTTGAGCAGTGGAATAAGGAAAATTTAGTTGTCGCTAAAAATGAAAAAGAGCTCCTTGCTCATTATGTGAGGCATTATCAGCACTATTATTTGGAAAATGAATCATATGGTGAATTCTTTTCTAGATTTTGGGCGCAATTTGTTTCGTGTATAGCATCTAATCCATTTAATAAAGAGCAAATATCTTTATTTGATGCTGGGTATAATCATGTTTCCGATTATGAGCAATTTTATTTTTTATACGGCCTTCCTGGCGGCAATGCTTGGTCCGTAGATTCTAAAAAAATCGATGAAATTAGAGCTAATTTCTACACAATGATTAAAGCTTACCCTAAACTAAAGGATTACATGACGCCGGAAATGTATAAATATCATCCTTTAACTTTTGCAGAGAGGATTTATCGGCCCCGATTAATAGTTTGTACAAAACGAGCTAGAAATGTTTATGATCAAATGCTTAAGGCGCAAGCTTTTTATGCGGACCCGCTTAATAAGGCTAAAGGGCTGAAGTATCAATATCAATATGAAGGAACGACCAATCGTAAGATTACATATATGTTATATAACACCCTTATTAGAAAGGATGAAGATGTTAATCAATATGTATACGAATACAGCCTTAAGGGTACGAAAAAATAATTTAGATTGATGGCAATCTTGTGTGTGAGTGAATGACCTTGAATTTTAGGTGTAATGGGCTGCGAATGCGGAAGGCTAAAGAGGGGGCAAAGCAATTTCGAGCGGTGAGGACCTCCTGATTTCTGCAGGAGGCCCTCAGGCTGATTTCAAACTTTGGCACATCTCGAAAATGCTGGCGGGATGAGTGCATGTTTGTCACACGATGGAGCCCGACCCTCTGGACTCTGACTGCAGACGTGCTGCGTCAGAAAATGATTTATAGCGGGCGCGACAGCCGCTCGGTCTTGCGCGAGCCCAAGGCTGAGCGGCAAAGCGGCGGTCTGACAGGATCAAAACGCCGTTACTTCAGTGGTCGGGCAGCTTAGTCGGCTAATACATCGCTCCATGCTTCAAGTATTTCATGACGTCTCAAGTCGAGCGCCTGACAGTAATACGGCGCGCCGTAAATACGTCCATTCTTTACCGCATTGCATTCGGCGAATTGGGGGTGTTTCCGGATGAATTCAGCTATTTTTTGGCCGCAGGCGGCCGCATCGCCGGTATAGACGATGAGGTCCGGGTTCTTTTCGAAGAGGTCGGAGAGGTCGTCGAGTTCCTGAATGCCAGGGATGCGTTCTTCGGCATTTGGCCGAACATTGATGTTCTCTATTGCAAAAGTGTTTGTGAGCAGTTGAGAGAGTGCACTGCGTTCAGAGATCCGGAAGACATAGCTTTCATGGCGAACGGGACTGCGAATCGCCAGAAAAATTGCGGCCTTTTGTCCCTTACGAATGGATTTGCGCACATCGTCGAGTGCTGCCAGCCGCTCCGTTCGTTCACGAATAATGCGTTCGGCTTGTTTTTCCTCGCCGAAAAGTTTGCCGGCACGGCGCAGAACCGATTCTGTTGATCCCCGCACGTCAAGAATTTTGACTGAGATGCCTTCTTTTTCGAGTACTTCTCGGCCCGCTGCAGGATTGAAGTCGGCGGATCCGTTTTCTTCAAGCACCACAAAATCGGCTTTCATGCGCCGCACCGCCGGCATGAGCACCTGTGTTGGGTCATTCAAAAAGCACGAAACGCATTCAAGGTGCTTTTCCATCGGGTGGAGAAGTTCCATGGATGGTACGTCGCCGCCAATCAAGCCGCGGCCATAGATGCGCAGTGCACCGAGATATTCAGCGGAGGCATCGCCGACGATGATGATGTTTTCACATCTGGGAAACGGAATGAACGGATTGCCCATGAACTGGTCCTTGGAGGTTGATGATGTGGTCCGCAAGCGGCCAAAGCGATTGCTGATGAGTGACGAGAAGGATTGCGGTCTGAGGGAGTTTCGCCTTGAGCAAGGCAATCATCCAGTGTGCATTGACCGGATCAAGGCCGCTCGTCATTTCGTCGAGAAGCAAGATGTCAGGTTTGACAATAAGAGCCCGCAGCAAAGAAAGCCGCTGCTGTTCACCGCCGGAAAGCAGTGCAGACCAGTCGCCCGAGTCGTAAAGCTTTTCTTTGAGATGGTCGAGGTGTGCGGCACTGAGCAGTTCCTGCGCTGCCTGTTCCGTCACCGTTTCAGGACTTTGCGGATAGGTGAGCGCAGCGATGAGCTCTCCCTTTGGCAAATAAGGCTGCTGGGGCATCCAGAAGATGGATCCGCGTTCAGAGAGTTTTCCTTTGTAATTTCCGGCGAAGCCTGAAAGGACTTTGAGAAGCGTGGATTTTCCGATGCCCGACGGGCCGCAGACGATGGTGAAGCTGCCCGGGACGAGTTTGAGATGGACGGGCACTCGGCTGATGTTTTTGCCGTTTGGAACGATGAGGTCAAGGGCCGCGGTGAGACCCGTGCCTGAATTGTCCTGACATCGTTTCTCCAAAGCTCGGCGTTGATCGTCCGCTTCGGAGAGCCCAGCTTCAAGACGGCGAAGACGCTCATAAGCGGCCGCAAGGGCGGCCAGATCGTCGTAGGACATGATGATCCATGAGAGTGACCGTGCCACGTCATTGAAGGCGCCCCTGATCTGCATGAGTCCGCCCAATTGGATGATGCCGGCAAAAAAACTCGGCAGCGCGAAAAAAATGGGAGCGAGGTGTGTGAATTGTCCGACGCCGACCGTGAAGAGGTTGAGGTCTCGCTTTCGCTTTACCAACGCAATGAGGACAGAGAGAAGCTGCCGGAAGCGCTCGACCAGACCGGCTTCCTCCACCGCCTCAGCATGAGCCCCGGCGATGGCATCTGCATGGCGGCGTTTTTCCATCAGGGCGGCACGCAGATTCGCCTCCATGTGCTGAGCATTGATGTTGAGGCCTTTAAGCTTGCGTCCGATGAGGTGTGTAATCCAAGTGGCAATGATCGTATAGAGGATGCAGACCCAGAACATGTAGCCGGGGATCGTGATGCCGAACACTTCAGCAGAGCCTGAGAGCTGCCAAAGGATGACTGAAAAACTGCCGATTGTGAGCATGGCGTCGTAAAAGCTCACCAGAAGATCGACGGAAAGATCGACGAGCTGTCGAACATCCTCCGTCACGCGTTGGTCTGGGTTATCGGGTTCTCGGCCGCTCTCGCGCAGCAGATAGTGGGCGCTTTCCGGAGATAGCCAGCGTTTGAAGAAAATCTGCGTAAGGTCGCGGCGCAGCGCAAGCGCCAAGCGGTCCTTGACATAGCCAGCCCAGACGAGCAGTACGATGATGACGGCGGCAAGCCCTATGAAATAAAAAAGTTCTCGGAAAATCGCATCGCGATTGACTGCCTGAAGTGCGTTAAAGAACCGTCCGTTCCAATCGTTATAGAGAACAGCAAGCTTGATATTGAATGCGTATGCCGCAAGAACGATGGCAAAAAGTCCCCACAAGCGCCATTGACTGCGGGAAAAAAGATACTGCGTGATAAGACGGCATAGGCCGCTCGGACGCGGATTAAGAAACATGCTTGTGCTTGAATGGTGCTGTGCCGAAAGCGGTTCGGGGAGACCGCTTTCGGCAGACTTTTTCAGGTGAAATTAGAACTGAGCGGAGAGCCAGGCACGGAAGCCTCGCGCATAGCCCACGTTGTTCTCACGCATGCCGAACAGCGCAACGTACTTCTCATTTGTCAGGTTAGTGACGGCGAGACCTGCCTGAATGTTGAAGTAATTCGGAATCTTCGGCGTCCAGTTGATGCCTACGGAGTGCAGGGTGTAGTCATCCAAATGGGTTGCTGCATATCCTGGGAACGGAACGGTATCGCCGCCCTTAGCCCAATGGAGCCGGTACCAAGGCTCAAGTTGGGCAGCTGCAATTTTGTAGCTCAGCCGCAGGTTGACGCTCTGAGGCGTAACACCGCCCAGCCGCTCGCCGGTTTCCTTATCTTCGGAATGCAGGTAACCGTATGAAGCGGAGGCTTTAAAGCCGTTGAGTTCATAGGTGCCGGAAAGCTCAGCGCCCTTGTTGACAACGTGGCCGTAGTTCACCGTTTGGTACTTGATCGGTCCGACCATGCCGCCTTGCCACCATTCGAGCATATTGTCCTGAACCGAAATGAAGTCCTTGACGTCGTCATAGAAGACCGCGACTCGCCAGGAAAGATGGTCGTTCTCAGTGAGAAGATCGCCGAACAGACCGCTCATGCCGACTTCGTAGTTCGTGGATTTTTCAGGCTTCAGATTGGGATTATTGATGACCTCAACATTCTGACTGTAGTCTGTGCTGTAGAAGTACATCTCATCGAGCATTGGCGGACGGTAACCGGTGTGTACGGACCCCCAGAACAGCAAAGATTCATAGGGCGTCATCTTCAGCGTGATGCCCGGCGTTACTTTGGAGTCGGAAAGCGAAGGGAAACCGGTATTCGATTCGCGCTTGAAGTAGTTGAAGCGCACGACGGGGACCACGGAGAAAAGACCGTTGATCTTATATTCGTCCTCAACGAAGAAGCCGCCGTCAAAACCGTCAGCGTCCGGACGGGTTGAATCTTTGTCCCATTCGTTTGTCGTTTGATCTAAAACTAAGCCGCTTTGCGATGTCTTTGAAAAATCGAACCCATAGGTGACGGCATGCCGGCCGAGTCCGTTGAGGTAGGAGGTGTTCTGCACATTTCCGCTCACGGAGTCGAACTTATCTTTGGCATTGATGCCGCGCCAAGGATCAGGATTGACGTAGTGGAATTTGGAGTGGGCGTATTGAAGGGCTGCGGTGAGATTCCAGAGGTCGCCTCGTTCGAACTCCCATTTGCCGGTGACGCGCTGCTGTTCATAACGATAGAACGTATCGCTTTCAGAGTTCGCACGGTCAAAGTTGTATGAGAGGCTCAGCACGTTGGCATCGTTAGGCATGAAGGAGGCTTTGCCGAATGCTGCTGTGCTGTAAGCATCGATATCAGCTTTGCTTCGTTTGCCGGTCAGTGAGTTGGTGGAAGCACCCGAGTCACGGCGTGAAACCCCAAAGACGACGTCCCACAGGTTGGATCGGCCGAATGCGTAAGCGCTCTTTTGCCACTCCAGATTGTCTGATGTGTAGCCGGCCTTGACTTTGGCGCCAAAGTTTCGATCGGTTCCCTTCAGAAAATCATTGGCGTTCATTGTGGTGACGGCCAATGTGCCGCCAATACCGCCGTTGCCGTAAAGTGCGCTGCCGCCGCCGTGCTTAACTTCAACTTGTTTAAGAATTTCAGGATCAATGAAAATGCCGCTTGGACGGTTGCCGGCCATTGTTTGGTCGTCCTGACGCATTCCGTCAATCAAATACGTAATTTGAGAGGAGTTCGATCCTCGGATTGAAATTTGCGACGATATGTAGGCAAAGTCAAGAACGTCAACGTTGGGAATATCTAAAAGCAGTTCGCCCAAAGTAACAGGCTGATCTTCCTGAATATCCTGCTCTGTGAGCACGCTGAGTGAGCTTGCGGCCTGAGAGAGGGGCTGAGTGGTACGGGTAGCTGTTACGACGATGGGCTGTGCATCAATGTAAGTCGCTTTGGGAGTCGAATCTTCAGCTGCGGCAGCACTATTCATTCCTGCAAATAGAAAGGCTATCGTCAGTACGAGAGGACGAAATGAAAAATGGGGGGGGTAAATGTCAGAAGGATTCATGCCAATCTCCGTTGACAAAGCGGTCTGTGTTTGTAGACTGCAGACGACCTTAATGATGAGAATGATTCGCATTCTAATGTGAGGTTGGCGAAGCTAACAGATTATTTTTATTGAAGAATTTTGATTATGGCGCTAAGTAATTGGTTAACAAAGGACAATGACGAATTTGAAATTAATCTGGAGGTTTGATGAAAGTGTTGGTTTTTTGCTCAACTTCAAAACCATTGATATCCAGTTATTTAGACATTAATGCTGTTTATAGAAATAGTTTTGATAGTTTACCTTCTGAACTGATCGTCATTGCGCATGACAATGATCGGCTAAGTGGCGATAGGGGAAATTTGTGTCGGGGGGGCAACAATAGAATTTACTAATTAACTTGTAGTTCCACTATTGTATTGATATTTGTGGAAAACAAGGAATTATTCAATTCTTGACGGATTTGAATACTTCGATTACTCACCTAACATGCAGGCATCCCGTTCTTCTTCACGGCAGATCGGGCATTGAGTTTGAGTGTCCTTCAAACGATGTAAATATAGATGCCAGCAGCTCAAATCCATCCATCATCATCTGTACTAACTGCCGCAGTCAGCATTGAGCGTGAACGGCCTGACTTCCCTTCTGACAAGAAGCGCAGGGATGCGCTTGTCCTTTTTAACTGTGGGCTGGGCTATTCGAAGGTTGCAGACATCTTGGAGCTGAATCCCAACACGGTCCGTGACTGGGCAAAAAGTTTTTTGGCCGGCAAGTTTAAAACTGAGCTTTCAAAGACGCAGTTTCGCTATTCGGAAGATTTCAAGCTTCGCTGCGTGACCATGCGTCAGAGCGGCATGAGTTGGTCGGCTATTGAACGTGACATGGGAGTTGCACAGGCTACTGTGCGTCGCTGGGTACGGGCAGCCGAAGCTAAAAAAACAGGCAAAGGAGATCTTGTCTGATGGCAGGCAGCAACATTACTTGCCGTCTTTTCGCCGCTTTCGAACGTTTCAAGAACCCAAATTTGATTCGATTGGCGAAGTATCTTCCAGCATTTAAGGGAAAGATCGGGCTGGCTGTTTGCTGCATGCTGACCGCCGGTCTTTCCTCATCGCTTATTGCGACGCTTTTGGGACGTCTCACCGATGCGGGCTTTTATCAGCAGCAGGCTTGGGTCGTGCTTGCGGCTCCGATCGGGCTCATCCTCATTTCGCTCCTCCACGGCGGAAGCATGTTCGGCAGCAACTATCTGCTCGGGCAGGTCTCTCAGTCCATTTTGGTTGAGCTGCGACGCCAAATATTCCACCGCATGCTGCATTGGCCGGCAGAAACCTATCAGACGAATTCAACTGGTTTGGTGACTTCCAAATTCGTCTTTGAAGCGAACTTTGCGCTCAGCAATGCAGCCAAGTCTGCGATCACTCTGGTGCGAGACAGCATTCAGGTCGCTGCGCTCACAGTTGTTCTTTTCTGGCACAACTGGGAGCTTGCCATGATTGCCCTGGTGATCGGACCTTTTGTGGTTTGGCTTCTGCGATATATCAGCGCCAAGATGAAAAAGGTGATGAGCTCAAGTCAGGCCAACATTGCTGAACTGTTGGTGCGAGTCAAAGAAGCCTATGGCGCCGAGCGTTTGGTAAAGATCTCAAATGCTTACGAGCAGGAAACATCTCGCTTTGCCAGATTGAATGCCGACATTAAGGATCTGATGATTCGCATGACCAAGGCTTCATCCTTGGGGACGCCCCTCACGCAGCTTCTCTGCATGACGGGTATTGCCGTAGTGCTTACGATCGCGATGTACCAGACGCAGGCGGGTCTTCTCACCATTGGTGAATTCGTGACGTTTCTGGCTGCGCTTCTTCTCATCATGCCGCCTTTGAGGCATTTGGCAGGCCTGAATGCATCTTTTGTGATGATGACGGTGGCCGCGGAAAGTCTCTTTGCAACACTTGACTTGCAGGAGGAGCCTGATCATGGTACGGAGCAGTTGTCTAAAGACATAAAGAACGTGGTCTTTGACAGCGTCGGTCTGCGGTATCCGGGGGCAGAACGGGATGCTGTGGAATCGGTTTCCTTTGCCATTGAAAAGGGCAGGGCTATTGCTCTCGTTGGTCTCTCTGGATCGGGGAAGACGACCATCGTCAATATGCTTCCGAGGTTTTGGAATCCAACATCAGGACGTATTCTTATTAATGGCGTTGATGCACAACGCTATACGTTGTCAAGCTTAAGAAGCCAAATAGCCATCGTTTCGCAAGACGTACTGATGTTTGACGACACGATTCGCGCAAACATCACTTATGGCTGTCCGAATGCTTCTGATGAAGATATTGATCGTGCAGTAGCAGATGCTGCTTTAACCGACTTTGTGGAAAGTCTTCCGCAAGGCCTGGACACACCGGTGGGTGAGGCTGGAGATCGTCTCTCCGGCGGGCAGAAACAGCGGATTTCTATTGCACGAGCTTTCCTGAAGAACGCACCCATTCTGATTCTGGATGAACCAACGTCTGCCCTTGACGGTGTGTCGGAATCGCAGATTAAAGAGGCTTTAACACGCCTCATGGCCGGGCGCATCACGCTGATCGTTGCGCATCGCCTGACCACGATTGAGCATGCAGATCAAATTCTGGCATTGGCAGACGGCCGGATCGTGGAGTCCGGAAGCTGGCAGGAACTTATTGAGCGAAACGGTCTCTTCGCGAAGCTCTGTCGTCTTCAGGGCATCAGTGCCAAGGGCGAGCAGGAGGATGCAGCATGAACTTCCTGCGGCGCGTTTTTACAAATGGTATGGATGCGGATCTCATCCGCCTCTTTCGCATGCTTCTCCCATATAAGGGGCTCATTGCACTCGCCTGCATCTTTCTCATTGGCGCGGCAAGCATGTCGTCCCTCACGGCGACGCTTTTGGGCAAACTCACCGATCTTGGTTTTTATCAGGAAGAAAAGTGGGTGATCTTCGCGGCGCCGGCAGCTTTGATCAGTGTATCGCTGCTGTTTGCGGTTTCTACCGTGATGAGTTCCATTTTGATGGCAAAGGTGTCGCAGTCTGTGCTGGTCACCTTGCGAACCGAGCTGTTTGAACGGATGCTGCATTGGCCGGCGGAGGCGTATCAAAAGTTCTCGACCGGAACGGTTTCTTCCAAATTCGTAAATGAAGCCAACATTGCTTTGAGCGGCGCAACGAATTCCATCATTGTTTTGGTGCGCGATATCGTCCAAGTGATTGCGCTGCTGGCAGTTCTCTTCTGGCACAACTGGCAGCTCACGCTTGTGGCGTTCGTTATTGCTCCGGGACTGGCACTCATTCTTCGTGCGATCAGCCGCCGCATGCGCATGATCGTCAAGCGTTCGCAAGAAGCATTGGCCGCCATGATTTCGCGCGTACAGGAGTCCTACGGCGCTGCGCGCATTGTGAAGGTTGCGGGTACCTACGACTTTGAGGACGAGCGATTTGCTCAGATCAACGGCCGTATTCGCAGCCTGGCCATGAAGACCATTCAGACGCAGAGTCTTTCAACGCCGCTCACGCAGATGCTCACGATGGTAGCGATCGCGTTTGTCGTCGGCGCTGCTCTTTTTCAAGCTCAGCAGGGACTGCTGACTTTCGGGGAATTCATCACATTCCTCGCAGCCTTGCTTTTGCTGAGAACGCCGATACAAGCGCTTTCAGGATTAAACGGTACGTTTGCGGCGATGTCAACGGCAGCCAAAAGCATTTTTGAAATGCTTGATGCTGAGCCTGAATCGGACAAAGGCACGATCAGTTTAGGCCGTGCTAAAGGCGAAATTCGATTTGAACACGTCTTCCTTAAATATCCAGGGCAGACGGAGTTTGCGCTCCAGGACATCAATCTCACCGTCAAACCCGGCGAACATGTTGCGTTAGTCGGTCAGTCGGGATCGGGGAAGACCTCGATCGTAAACCTCATTCCGCGGTTCTGGGAACCGACAGAGGGACGGATCACTTTGGACGGTCATGACATCCGAGATCTGACGCTTGAAAGTCTGCGCAGGCAGATCTCGATCGTCTCGCAGGACGTGGTGCTCCTTGACGCAACCATCCGCGAGAACCACACCTATGGCCTTCCGAATGTTTCGAACGAGGCCGTCTGGGCGGCTTTGGACGCCGCGGCGCTCAAGGACTTCGTCGCTTCGCTCCCCGATGGCTTGAACGCTCGCGTAGGGGAGGGCAGTGGGCTCTTGTCCGGAGGACAGAAGCAGCGCCTTTCCATCGCGAGGGCGATCCTCAAGGATGCGCCGGTTCTGATTCTCGACGAGGCGACGTCAGCGCTCGACTCCGAAGCCGAGTCGGCCGTGAAGCAGGCCATTGATGTTCTCACCAAGGGAAGGACGGTGTTCGTCGTGGCGCACCGCTTCTCGACCGTCGAGAATGCCGACCGCATCTTCGCCATGGATAACGGTGCGATCGTCGAGGTTGGTACCAAAGCCGAACTACTCGCCCGACAGGGACTCTTCGCGCGTCTCTATACAGCGATTGACTCTTGTGGGAGATGAGCCGTGAGATCTCCGCTTTCCTATCTCACTTTCTGGTTCGTCCCCCTCTTGGTGCGGTTCAACGTCTATTTGGGAGCCACCAAGGGGCTGTTCGATGCCTCCGTGGTTTTGCTGCTCGTGACTGCGTGCACTTCCTCGGCGATCGCCATGATTTTGGGGCATCTCACCGATCTCGGGTTCTATCAAGGACAGCGATGGGCCGTGTTCGCGGGGCCGGTGATGCTTTTGGGCGTTTCGCTTTTTTCGGCGGTGAGTTCAGTTAGCAGTATGGTCGTGATGGCGCGGATGAGCCAAAACGTATTGGTAACGCTCAGGAACTCGTTTTTTTCTCGGGCTCCGCAGTATCAGATGTTTTCTATAGGTCGGATGAGTGTCAAGTTCGTCAACAAAGACACCAGTGCACTATCCGGTGCCACGGAATCTTTCATGGTGCTGGTGCGTGATTCGATGCTGGCCGTGGCACTCTTGGCTGTCACTTTTTGGCGCAACTGGCAGCTCATGCTGATGACTGTCTTTTTAGTAGCGGCGTCGCCCTTCGTGTTGCGCTCGATCAGCCTCCGGAGGCGTTTGATCGTCAATGCAAGTCAAGACAACGTGGGTGCGATGCACTCACGGGTGGAAGAGTCATACGGCGCACAAAAGCTCGTAAAGGCCGCTTGCAGCTGCGACAGTGACGGTCGACATTTCGCCCCCGTCAAAGCGGCATTGGCACGTCTTGCACGCGGCAAAACTACTGTCACCACTATCGCCTACACCGATTGGATCGTGGCGCTTGACAACGGTGTGGTGCATGAGCAGGGAACAGAAGCGGAGCTACTCGTCCGCCCCTCAGGACTTTTTCACCAGCTTTACAAATTACAGACAGCCGGGAGGACACACCCCTGATGGCCGACTGTTTTTTCTTTTACCGTATCCCGGAAGGTCACGCGCTTTGGTGTCTTCTTCCGGCGGGGGTGCTCACGCAAGTTAGGAGAGGATGTTCATGTCGATGACCGATGACGAAATACTGGCCGAAGGCTGCCGGGTGTTCAATTTGGAACGTCAGGCACTGGAAAAGGTGGAAAACGATTTGGGAGCCCCGTTTGTCGCGGCAGTGCGCCTGATCCTGCAGACCAAGGGCAACGTCATTTTCTCCGGGGTTGGCAAGTCTGGGCACATAGGACGCAAACTTGCCGCCACGTTCTCTTCCACGGGCACGACTTCGTTTTTCGTGCACTCGGACGAGGCCGCCCACGGCGATCTCGGCATGATTCGGCCCGGCGACGTCTTCGTGGGCATCTCGTTTTCCGGCGAGTCCAGCGAATTGATGACCTGTGTCCCGGCTCTCAAGGCGATGGGCATTCCAATCATCGCCATGACCGGAAAGCCGCGTAGTTCGCTCGCGCGGGTGGCCGACGTAGCTTTGGTGACCGCCATCGACCGTGAAGCCTGCCCGCTCAATTTGGCACCGACAGCATCGACCACGGTCACAATGGCCTTAGGCGACGCGATCGCCGGGGCGCTCATCATCGCCAAGAACTTCAGTGCGGAGGATTTTGCGCGTAGCCATCCGGCGGGAGCGCTGGGGCGGCGTCTGCTGATGAAGGTCTCCGACGTCATGCGCGGCACGGAAAATTTACCGACAGTCGGTTTGGACGATCCCGCGATGGATGCCCTCGACGTGCTCGCGAAAAAGCATTTGGGCTGCTTCGTAGTGACCGATCACGGCAAGCTTGCGGGCATCTTCACCGAAGGCGACTTCATACGGGCGCTGAAAAACGACACCGACTTGAAGAGTCTCAAGGCTCGCGACCTCATGAATCCGACTCCGAAGTCGGTGCAGGCCGACGAATCAGCTTTCTACGCGATGAGCCTGATCCGCAAGTTTCAAATCAATCAACTGGTCGTAGTGGACGAAAACAACGCCGTCGTGGGCTTGGTGCACATCCACGATCTCGTGGCCGCCAAGATAAATTAAAACAATCAGGAGAAGTTCATGCACGTCATTATTCAAGCCGGCGGCAAAGGAACGCGGTTGGAAAGTCTCACCCGCAACCGTCCCAAATGTTTGGTTCCGGTCGACAACCGCCCGATGATTTTTTGGACGTTCGAGGCTTTCAAGGGAGCCGATTTCAGTGTGATCTGCGATTACAAGGCGGACGTGCTGGAACGATATCTCGCGGCGTTCGGGTCGCAGTATTCCGTGAAAATCGTCTCTGCCGACGGCACTGGAACCATTTCGGGCATTGAGCAGGTAGTCTCGCAGATCCGCGACGATGAACCGATCCTCATTGTGTGGTGTGACCTCTTCTTCGAGAAAGACTACCGGGTGCCCGAAGCCTTAACAGAGCGTCCGTTAAAGGCCAATTTCGTGGGGCTTTCAGGGACGTTCCCCTGCCGTTGGTCGTTCGAAAACGGACAGTTCGTCCACGCAGCCTCTTCCTCGGCGGGCGTGGCCGGATTCTTTGTTTTCAAGAACAAGGATGAGTTGCGCGACATTCCCCACGAAGGTGCGCTGGTGCCGTGGCTGCAGGGCAAGGGGACGACGTTCGCACCTCTTTATTTGGAACGCGTCACGGAAGTGGGCACGGTGAGCGCCTTCGAGGCCATCAAGAAGCCTTCGATCTGTCGTCCGTTCAACGAAGTCGTGCTCAACGACGAAACCATCACCAAGCGCGGCATCGACGAGCAGGGCAAGAAGATCGCCGCTGACGAGATCAATTGGTACAAGCACGTCACGGCGCTAGGCTTCACTAGCATTCCGAAGATTTATTCTTACGAGCCGCTGGTGATGGAACGTATCCGGGGCCGCAACATCTTCGAATACGACTGCCTGACGGTCACGGAGAAAAAAAAGATTGTCAAGAGCATCGTCAAGGCTTTGGATGACCTTCATCATTTGGAACCCGAGATCGACGCGGTGACCGCCGACCTCGATTCCAACTACATTACCAAGACCTTCGACCGTCTGCAGAAGGTGGAAAACCTCGTGCCATTCGCCAAGGACGAGTATATCCGCATCAACGGACGCTATTACAAGAACATCTTCTATGACCGCGAGGCGCTGAAAAACACGCTGCGCGAATATTATCCGCGCAAGTTCTGCCTCATTCACGGTGACTCGACGTTCTCGAACATGCTCTACGACCGTCTCCATGAGCGGTTGGTGCTCATTGACCCTCGCGGCTACTTCGGCAAGACCAAGTTCTACGGGGATAAGGATTACGACTGGGCCAAGGTCTACTACTCGCTGGCGGGCAACTACGACCAGTTCAATCAAAAGAAGTTCGCCCTCTCTATCGGCGACAAGAGTGTGGAACTGTCCATCAAGCCCAACAACTGGGCCGATATGGAGGAGTTCTTTTTCGAGAACCTCGAAGACGTCAACCGCACCAAGATCCGGGCCCTGCACGCGGTGATTTGGCTGTCGCTCACGACTTACGCGTGGGAAGACTACGACTCCATCTGTGGCGCTTTCTACAACGGTATCCTGAAGTCCGCCGATTTTCTCTAAACCCTGCTGCGGCGGGAATCTTGTCCTTGCTGCCTGGAGACAGAAACATGACAACATTACGCATGTCGACTTTGCCCAAGACGTGGGTGTTGGACGTTGACGGCACTATCGTCGTCCACAACGGTCATCTGCGACCCGTGGGCGATGAGCTGTTGCCCGGTGTGAAGGAATTTTTCGCTTCGCTGCCGCCGCAAGACGTTGTGGTGCTGCTTACGGCGCGAAAAAAGGAGATCGGTCCGAGGTTGGAAGCCTTTCTCGCAGACCACCACATCCGATTCGACACCATCCTTTACGAAATGCCTGCAGGCGAGCGCATCTTGGTGAACGACTGCAAGCCGTCGGGGTTGCCTACGGCTTTCGCGGTCAATAAGAAACGTGACGAGCCTTTGTCCATCCACGTGGTCCGGGACGAGACGCTGTGATCGGATACGAAGTCAAAGACGGTCTGCGGCTCGTGAAGGTGAAGCGCCTGCTCGGGCTGCCGATTTATAAGAAAAAACGCACCGACAGTCGGTTGGAACGCTCCTTTCTGGGCGGACTGTATCGGGAGAGCGTTCGCTTTGCCGACTTCGGTGAAGCCTCCCGCCAGTCGTGGTTGCTGGGGCTTCCGCTTTGGGGCCGCACTCTGCTAGGTCACCGCCTCCGGTGGCACATCGGCCGTTCGTTGGTGGTCAATTCCTTCGACATCCTTTCGGTGCTCTCCCGCGACTTGGATCGCTTGTTCGCCTCCGTTTCGGTGCGTCGCGTCGACGGCAAAAAGCATGTTTACGTATTTTGGGCCAATTCCGGCGAAATTGCTTTGCTGCTGGGCTATTTCTTCGAGAAACTCTTAGTGGCGCAAGGGTTGTCAGGGCCGGACGACGTAGTGGTTTTGTGCACCAAGAAATACCACCAAGAAATGCTCTCTTTCCTGTTTCCCCGGATACGATCGGTCGTAGCGAAACCCCGGGTGTTGCGGCATTTGACGGACGACGCTGATGCCGGAGACTGGCGCATCCAGATGTGCTTCCCGGGCCGCTACTTCGCACAGTTGGAAAACACGACCCGCCGTCCCGACGGGCCGGAGAATTTCTTCACTTGGATGCGTGACTATTTCGGCGTTAAAAAAAACGATAGTCGGTTTTTTGCTGCCCGCCGCCCGGATCCAGAACGGTTGGCTGCAGAGCTTTCTTCCGCGCTACAAAAACTGGATGTTTCCCGTGAAGACCTGACGCGTACGGTCATCTTGTCGCCTTCTTCCTTTTCATGCGGTCGTCTCACTGGTGCAGAGATCGAGACCGTTAAGGAGTGTGTGGCGAACAGTGGAATGCGGCTGTACTGCAATCCCTCGGATCCGCAGGATCCCCGGTTTTTGTCTTTTCCGGAGCTCTACGCTGCAGCCACGCAGGCAGCAGGGCTGGTTGCTATTCGTAGTGGCTTGGTCGATTGGCTCTCCCTGACCGGAATCCCGTCCTTTGTCGTGTATCGCCCCTTTCCCGACCGAGGTTTTAACACGCCCGCGCGAACGATCGAAGAAGTTTTTCCGATGTTCACCTTGCAGGGGTTGCCCGAAGCCCCAGTCGATTTGACGGAAACGAAATTCTTAAGAAAAGAACAAATCGATAGTTGGCTTCAAGGTCTTTTATCGTCCAAATGAAAAAAAACGAGGTATGCAGATGGTCGACCTTTTTTATCACCACAAAGTAACTGCAGATTACACAAGGACGCGAGTTCTATTTTTGACCATCGAGAAAGATCGTCACTTTGATTTTTGTAGCTTTGTGCGGATTTTTGGGTATTCTGTTTACAAAAAGATCCTCTTCGGTCAACAAGCCCATCATTGGGTCTTCGGATTCCCTTGGCGCACGAATTTGGATAGGACGACTATGGACAGGCTCGTGAATGAGCGGATCGTGCGCACGGTCAACGATCTGTTGCCATCTTCCTGTTTCGTCAATTTGATCGGATCACCCTCGGGCGAAGTGTTCTTGTTCAGTTGTCTGTGGAAACAGTTCTGTCAAAAATATCAGATCCACAAAGATTGTGTCTTCGTCGTGGATTCAAATTGGAAGAAGCGGCTGGTGAAGTATTTGTTTCGTTCGGATCGTTGCGTCAACATTCAATTGAAATTGTTCGTGCACGACTCCTTGTGTTATCGGCACGGAGCTACCGTCATGTTCAACGTGTTCCCTACAACCCATTATTTGAGGCAGGACGAGAAAAACCTGAGGGAGGGATACCACTACTTCGACGCGATTTGCTCCACGTTGGGGTTACATAAGAATAACGTTTGCGTGCCTCCGGCCAAATTCAGCGTTCGGGAAAAGATCAAAAAATTCTGCAACAGGGAATTCCCCGGCAAGAAGATCGTTTTGGTGTGTCCGGACGCCAATACGTGCGGTGCATTAGACAAGCGGCAGTGGTTGGATTTTTGCACTCGGGTGCGAGAGCGGGGTTTTTCGGTCTTCGTCAATTCTTCCGATGCAACATTTCAGTCCTATACCTGTAATTGTTTTTTCACCCACGAGGAACTGTTGGAGTTGGCAAGACACAGCGTTGCTGTTATTGGCTTACGCAGTGGGCTGACGGAAATGCTGGCCGCCGTAGGAATTCCCTCTTTTATTGTTTACACAGGATTGACTCAGCGCGGCATGTTAGAGGCTATGTCGGCCGAGCAGGTGCTCAGAGGTTTCACTTTGACAGAGTTGCCGGGATTAGAGAAAAACAAGATCCACGAATATGTCTATTCCGATAGCAATTGGCAGCAAATCACCTCGGACGCTTTGAACAAAATTTGTGCCCTGACTTCGCCTCGTTAATTAGAGCAAGGTGAGCTGAGTTCCGGGCCTTCGGTTCCTGTAGACAATCTAGTGTTGTCTCCCAAACTCCCGGGGACTAGCTCTTAATCCTTTCTAGTCCCCCTTATTGGAGTCATCCCAAACAGCGCGAAGCACTCGCGCTGTTTTCGTGTCAGCATGTTGATTCGCCAGCTGTCAGTGGAACCCCAGCGCTGCATGGTGACGCCGCGCAGGATCTCAAAGACTTGAGACAAAGAGTTGCCGGGAATTTTGAGATCAAATTCTTTATGTCAACGGTCAGGTAAGTTGACCCTCTAGCGGACAAATCTTGACCCCTACAGTTATGCCACTTAGGGTTTAATTCCTTTGCGGCTTGTAGGTTATTGGTTAAGCAATTTTCTCAGCTGTTCCGTTCTAACCATCTTGGGTTTCTGTTGCTTGAGGAAACCCTGATTCTTCCAGTTTCTACGTCTTCCTACCGTCATGTTTTGTGACCTGTTGGGGTAGGTCATTTTTGCGTTCGTTAGGTAGGTAATTTATGCGTTCGCGTAACACAGGACGTTTGCTGATGAACCCTGAATCACCTAGGCAGAGAGCATGACGAACTAACGAGATCTTCGAGCGAAATATTCGACAGATTTTTTGTTCCGAGCTTTCGGTAAATGGCGTTCCGGTGCGCATAGATGGTGCGGTCACTCAAACCCAAACGTTCGGCAATCTGCTGAGAAGATACGTCTTGGATCATGAGTTCGAGTATTTCGCGTTCTCGCTCAGTAAGGAGGTCAAATGCTTTTTCAAGATCCCGGCCGGTAAGTTCGCCGCAGCTTTTGGCGAGACTTTCTCTGCACAGTTTGGCGATCGCCTTCATCAGGCGGTCTTCGTCAACGGGTTTTTCAAAAAATTCGGCTGCACCCGCCTTCAGCGTCGTAACGGCGAGATCAACGTTGGCATGTCCTGTAAGGATGATGATGGGCAGAGAGTACCGGCGGCGGCGCATTTCCATCTGCAGCTCTGTGCCGGTCATGTCGGGCATGCTGATGTCGAGAATAAGGCAGCCAGGCACAGATGGTGCGTCATCCATAAGGAAAGACCATGCACCAGCATAAGTGCGAACCTGCCAGCCGGCGTAGGTGAGCATCATTTCACAAGTTTCACGAAGATCTTCGTTGTCATCAACGATGCGCACGAGCGTGTGCTGCTGAATATCCTTGAGTGTTCGTGTCACGAGGAGCCTCCGGGAAGCGGAAGAATGATGTGCATTTCGAGGCCTTTGTCGGCTCGTGCACTGAAGTGAATGCTGCCGCCGTGTGCGCTGATGATGCTCCGCACGATGCTGAGGCCAAGACCCAAACCGTCTCGTTTCTGTGACGGTCCGCAGGAGGCAATGCGCTCCAGCGCTTGAGCATCGAGTAGTTCTGTTTCGTCTGAAACGATCAGCTCGACGTGATCTTCGCCGCAGGTCAGTGCAATCTTGGACTGCGGGTCCCGTCCGGCTGCAGCTTCTGAGGAGTTCTTGAGGAGATTAAGCACAACCAGCTGGAGTTCAAGGGGATTGCCTGTGATGAAGACATTGTCCGGCAGGACAAGCGTCACTGCATGATGAATGAGTTTCATCTGGGCGGCTTCAGACACAGTTTCTCGGATCAGCGCGGAAAGATTAATCGGGAGGTTTCGGCGGTCCGTTCGGGCATAGGAGCAGACGTGCTCGACAATGTCGTTGATTCGCTCTGTTTGTCTTCGGGCTTTGGCACAGGACTTCTCAATGACGGCAGAGTCCTCTTCGTCGCGGGCGGCGGCCATCTCGATCGTGCGGAGCGCATAGCGCAGTGCTGAAAGCGGCTGACGGATTTCGTGCGCAACCATGTTTGAAAGCATGCCCATCGTGCTCATTTGCTCGTAGCGGTGGAACTTTTGGAGAAGCGCAGTGTTGCTCTCTTCCAGAGCCATGCGTCGGGCAGCTTCGTCGTTAAGTTCTCGGGTTCGGCGCTCAACGAGGGCATTGACCCGACGAAGGTGCAGCATTAAGGCGAGGAAAGCAACTAGAGCAGCCAATGCGAACGGCCAGACGGCCTCCCAGACTCGCGTAAAAGTCCAATGCCGCAGGTATTCATAGCGTCCCCATTTGAGCTCTCGGTAGAGCTGATCGATGCTTTTGAAGCTGTTGGCGGTGCTCCATGCGATGCCCGCTTCTGTTTGGGGCGGCGCGGTGAGCAGTGCCAGAGAGATTCGCTTGGCAACGTCGGACGGCACCTGACTCATGGCGCCAACCGTCCAGTTAGGAAAGAGCCTCGAGGTGTGCGCGCAGGCAAGAGGAGAGTCTTCTGCCGGCTCGATTACCTTGAAGTGTTTTCTCCTCTCTATTGGAAGTCCTTCAAGAACGCAGGCCCGCATCAGTCCAACGTCAATGGTGCCGTCTTCAAGTGCCTGCAGAATTTTCGGCACTGGCTGATCCACCTGTCTGAGGGAACTGAAGAAGCGGTACGGATCCAAGCCTCTGTCAAGGAGCGCAGAAGCGGGCATCTGCCAGTTGAAGAACATCGATTCGAGACCCGACATCGCCGAGAGATGTTTCAGGTCCTTCAGACTGTTGAGATCAGTGCGTCGGCTGCTCACAACGACTGCGCCGGCAACCGCTCGGTTGGGGTCCGGAGCGAAATTGGTGACGAGCGTGGCGAGCGGATAGATGCCGTCGGGCAGCAGCGATGCATAGCACCCGCTGCTGCCGAAAATCACGTCTACTTTGCCGCTGCGGGCTGCCTTGATGAGGGCGGCCGTACGGTAGACCTTCACATCCACGCGGTACTCCGGGAGACTTTGCGAGAGAATCTGCGGCAGTTTGCGCAGCACGTAGTCGTCGGCATTCACATAGGTCGTGAATCCCGACGGAGTGCCTTCCTGCAAAAAGGCCATCATCCCAAAACGCAGGACGGGACGGAGGTCTTCCGCCCCGCAGACAGAAAATCCGGGGAACGCGCAGAGCAAAGCCGCAGCTGCGGCCGCAGATCTTATTCTCCAGCTGGATATGTGAAAGACCATTGTGAGGAAATGGGGAACTCCGCACCGGCAAAGGTGAGGGGGAGTGCAGCCGATGCCGATGCGGAGATGAAAGACGCTGTGTGCAGGCTACTTCTCTAATCGCCCAAGCGCTTTGAGAATGGATTCACTCGCGACCTTGCCGGAGGTGAAGCCCCACGCCACGTTCATGCCGGGTGAGGAGTCATCGCCGTGCACAGCATTCACAATTTCACCGGCGGCATATAGACCCGGAATCGGTTTGCCCTGTTGGTTAAGAACCTGAAGATTCTCGTCGACGATAACGCTTCCCATCGTAGTGGCAAAGCGTGGTTTCTGTTCAACGATGTAATACGGACCTTCCGACGAGATTGCGGCCTTCATAAATGCCGCAGGACGGCCAAAGTCCTCATCTTTGCCAAGCTTCACGAGTTCGTTGTAGCGGGCAACGGTCTTCTCAAGCGTGCGGCCGTCAATGCCGGCTGCTGCCGCGGCTTCAGCGAGGGTTGCGCCATGAGCGAAGATCGGAGCTTTGCGGCCGTTTTCGGCGAGCCATTTTTCAAGATCTTCGTCCGTAATGCCCAGCGTGTGAACGCCGTCACGGAAGCCATTCCATGTAGCCTGATCCATCACGAGGTAGAGCATTCCGCCCTTTTGCTTCTCGAGCACAGTGAGAATATCGTGATTGGAGGCCTTTTCATTAATGAGGCGGCGTCCTTCGTTGTTGACGAGAATGCCCGACTGGAGCCACGCACGGTAGTTGCCTTGAATAATCGACTTTGCTACGCCGGGAGCCGCTTCAACGCCGTTGGGATAGCGCTTGCCGAATTCCATGAGTTCAAGCTTGGCGCCGACGGCTTGGGCCATGCGATGTCCGTCGCCGGTTGCTGAGGCCGGTCCGTAGTAGAGCGCGCTTTTGAGCGGTTCGATGAGCATCGCCTTATTTGCGCCGTAACCGCCGGTGGCGAGGAGAACCGCTTTGCTCGAGAAAATGTATTTCGTTCCGTCCTTCTTGTGCGCTTCAACGCCCACGATCCGGCCGTCTTTAACAATCAGTCGTTCAGCCTTGGTGTCGGTGTGGATCTTGATGCCGAGATCCCGCACGGCCTTTTCCACCTTGCGGTAGGCCGGGCCGCAGCCACCCTTGAGGTAGAGCGAGCGGTCGAATTGAAATTCGGCGCGGTACTGCAGTTTTTGGTCAATGAATTCCGGTTTGAAGCGGTTGATCGCCCAATCGGCAGCGCGAGGAGAATTTTCCGCGAACATCGTGAGCGTTGTCAGGTCGTTCTTCAGGTGCCCATTGCCGATCAGATCGTAGACCAGAGCTTGCGGAGGATCGTAGGGGACGCCTTTTTCCTTCTGGAGCTTCGTGCCCATGATGGCCCACTGCCCGCCGCAGATGGCCGATGCGCCGCCGGTAACGCTCATCTTCTCGAGGACTGTCACGCGGGCACCGTGCTCAGCAGCGTTGACGGCCGCGGCAAGTCCTGAAAAACCCGATCCGATGATGACGACGTCTTCAGCTGCTTCAATCGTTTTTCCGGCATGTTTCTGCGCAGTGCTTCGGGCTGGCTGATTCGGATCGCCTTTGGCTTGACGAATGCAGTCTTCAACAGCCGCGAAGATGGCTTTGCTTGTTACCGTCGCTCCGCTCAGTCCGTCGATCTTGGTGCTCTGGGCTTCAACGATTTGTCGAGGAAGTTCGGACGCCGCAGTCGTCCCGATGCCTGCCGTTTCCTTTTCTTCAATAACCTTGACTGAGGTCACCGCATCTTTTGAAAAAGTGACCGCAACTTTCACCGGTCCCTTCATGCCCTGAGCCGATGCTTCATAGGTCCCCGGCGTGAACCCCCAGGATGGACCGGCAATGAGCGCGGTTAAAAAAGCCGCAGCAGCGGTAAGAGGAAAGTTTCTCATGACTGAATCTCCAGATCGTTAGGCTGACCTCAAGGCCGCCTGACATGAGTTCATCGTCGTTGTGCGCTTTTCTAATCAACATGACCTAGATCAATCGGCTGATTAAGATAAAAACGCGGATGTGTTGAGAAATTCAGCAATTAAACCCAGTGTGGCCGGGATGGTTTGTATAAAACCGTCAAATTGTCCGGCGAACGATAAATTGACCTATCTGATGATGTGCAGGCGTTCTCTATGATTGACTCGGGTCCGAAAGTGCTTTGAAATACCGCCATTATTGTGATTGGCAAACTGGGGTTTCTGGGCTGTCGCTTGCTATCGGACGGAATAAAAGAAAGCAGCCCGTTTCGGCAAATTGCGAAAAACATGTTCGTCAATTCGCCTGATCACGGGGCTGCTGCAGCAATTATTTCGTTTCAACACGCACGCCGTCAGCAGCGGCATGGAGCACATGGCCCGCAAAATTCGGATGACGAGCACGAACGAGTTCGATGAAACGCTCGGCAACGGTCTCAGACTTCGTGAGCGCAATCATCGTTGAGCCTGATCCGCTGATGAAAAAAGCTGGTGCTCCGGCTGCCTTGGCAGAGGCCCGCACCGAATCGTAGTCTTTGATAAGTTTGCGTCGGCAGGGTTCATGCAGCACGTCCTGACAGGCCTCGGCCAAGAGTTCTTCGCTGCCGGAGCGGAGCGCTTCAATCATGGCAATGGCATGAGAGGTCGTAAAGACACTGTCTTTAACGGCAATCTCTTTAGGCATTGCACGTCGGGCGTCAGCCGTGCGCACTTCATAGTCAGGGATGATGACGGCAAACTTCCAATTTTGGTCAAGCGGCATACTGAGCGCGTGAAAGCGTTCGTCCGCGGCAAAAGACGCAGTGAAGCCGCCGAATGTCACAGGGGCTGCGTTGTCAGGGTGTCCCTCAAAGCGAGCGCAAATTTGAAAGAGCTCGTCTTTTGCAAAGGGGCTGCCGAGGAAAGCATTGGCGGCGGCAGCGCCGGCGGCGATGCAGGTGCTTGAACTCCCCAGGCCGCGGGCAACGGGAACCTCTGCGTCAATGTGAAGCTTCACGGGAAAGGGCGTCTGCCCGGCTTCACGGAAGACTTCACGAAAGCCCTGAAGCACCAGATTGTCTTCATTTTGAAAGGCTTCCGGACAGCCGGAAATCTGGAGCGCTTCAGAACGCTCAAAAGTGAAAACGGAGTAGAGCGAAAGTGCCAGGCCGAAGATGTCAAAACCCGGGCCGAGATTCGAAGTGGAGGCCGGAGCACGTACGGAGATCTGCATGAGACTGCTCGCGATGGAAGATATAGAGACGAAGCAGCGGCAAAGGGGCTCCATGCCGCTCGGCCGCTGCCTATGATTTGCACAGCGTCAGAGCTTGGCGGCTGCGGCAAGCACGCGTTCAGGCGCCTGATCAACGTCATAGACCGCCTTGAAGCGCACGGACTGCGTGCGAAGTGCTGAGAGGCACTGCGGGGGTTCAACACCCGTGGAGTCAGCAAGCGCATCCATATATTCGAATGCTGCGGCTTCCGGCGTCGTGCTCTTTAACTTCAGGGGACCGTAAAGGGCATTGAAGACGTCGCGGCAGAATTTGAAGGGCGAGGCAGTGGAGAGCACCACCATCGGCACTTCCGGAGACGCCTGCTCCTGCGCAATCTTCCAGGCAACAGCCGTGTGCGGGTCGATGAGCCGCCCGGTGGTTTCCCAGGCTTCGCGCACAGCATCGGACGTTGCGGCATCGTTAAGCCAGCCGCATCCGTAGACGGCGCGGAATTTATCGAGCAGTTCGGGTTCGATCCGGTAGATGCCGTCCGCTTTCAAAGCGGCCATGCGTGCGGCCGTGCGCACGGGATCCATGTCGTCGAGATAATAAAGCGCTCGCTCGAGGTTGCTCGAGACCAGAATATCCATCGAGGGCGAAGAAGTCCTCACGAGATCTCGGCGGCGGTCATAGACGCCCGTTTCGAGGAAGTCGCTCAGGACATGGTTGGCGTTGCTCGCAACGATGAGGCGGCGAACGGGGAGCCCCAGCGTCTTGGCAAACCAGCCGGCAAGCACGTCGCCGTAATTGCCCGTCGGGACGCAGAAGTCGATGCGTTCGCCTTGACGGATAACGCCGGCTTCTGCGAGCTGGCGGTAGGCGTCAAAGTAATAAACCACCTGCGGCGCAAGACGGCCGATATTGATGGAATTGGCGCTCGTGAGCGTAATGTTTCGCGCGGCGAGCTCGGCTTTGAGCGGCGAAGCGAAGAGCGCCTTCACCGCGCTCTGAGCATCGTCGAAATTTCCGCGGAGCGCCGAAACCTCCACGTTGACGCCTTTTTGCGTTGCCATCTGCAGGCGCTGAATGGCGCTCACGCCCCCGTCCGGGTAAAAGACTGCAATGCCGATGCCCGGAACGTCAGCGAACCCTTCAAGCGCGGCTTTCCCGGTGTCGCCGCTCGTTGCCGTGGCAATCACGAGTCGGCGGCCGGTGCCGGCCAAGGCGCGGCTCATAAGCTGAGGGAGCATCTGGAGCGCGACGTCCTTGAAGGCGGCCGTGGGACCGTGATAGAGCTCAAGGAGGTGCATGCTGCCGATTTTCGTCACCGGAGTGACCGCGGGATCGGCAAAGGTATTTCCGTAAGCCGCCTCCACCGCGCCGGCGATTTCTTCGGCGCTGAAGTCAGGGAGCAGCGTACTGAGCACACGGCGGGCTGCGCCCGCATATCCGCCGGTGAGCGAAGCCGGGTCGATGTGAAGCTCGGGCAGCTCGTCGGTCACAAAAAGACCGCCGTCGGCGGCCAGACCCTGAAGAACGGCCTCGCGGCTGGTGAGCTGCTGATCGAGGCAGCGGGTGCTGTGATAGCGCATGATGCAATGAACTCCTGCTGTTTTCTTAGAGGTGCGGCGGCTTCTTTCAGTCTTCAGTCTGCCGTTTTTGTGCTGTGGTAGGTCTGCCGGAGACGGATAAGCGTGTAAAACACGAAAAACAATTTCTTATGGAAGTGTTTTTGTCGCTTAAGATGTTGGGCAGACGCACGCTGATTGGAAATCATCCTACTCAACGCAAACCTCTGCGGGGCGAATGCGGTTCAAAAGGGCGCTTTTGCACAGAATTCTTTCGCCTTTGTCCGTATTCGCGCAGAACATCTAAGGTTTTTTACCGTCCTTACTGAGATATTTTCCCCAAGGGCGCTCAGGTAGGATAGTCCAAAGACGCACGCGAAGCGGCGCTTGTTCGTGAAGAACCCCAGCGCGCGGAATATTGAAGTCTTCCTCCGGCGCACCTGCGGATTCGAATCCGGTCGGCAAGCCTCAGGGGGGAGCGTCAAGCCGCGAGCCTTGAGACCCTTCAGGATGACCCGCCGCCATCTATAAACACCTATACAGCAACCTCAGGCAAAACGCCTGAACATCATCTCAACGTTCAAACGTCAGCGCCGCGCAAAGTGCTTTGCCTCTAGGGAGAGCGGCTGCGCGCGATGCGGTGCCGGTTCTCGGAATTCACAAAAACGGGAGCTGCCGATGAATCCATTGAATCTGACGAGCTTTCCGCGCCCGCCGGCGCGCTCAGAAATGCCGTCGGATCCGCAGGATATCGGCTCGGCGGCTTTTGCGGTTCCGGATGAGCGACATGAGGACATTGGAACGGAGGAAGACATGCTCAAGATCGGACTTCTCGGCTTCGGGACGGTTGGCCGCAGTATTGCCGAACAGCTCGCCGAGCGCGACTGCGGCATTGAACTGCGCCACATTCTGCGCCGCCCGGGGAAAGCCGGCGGCCCGCTCATGACAGAGCATTTTGCCGAGATCATCCATGATCCTGAGGTCGATGTGGTTGTCGATGTGCTTGCCGGCATTGAACCCTCCCGCACGTATATCCGTGAGGCGCTCGTCGCCGGCAAGGCCGTCGTCACCGCCAACAAAGCTGCGCTCGCTGCCAACTATGAGGAGCTCCTCGGCGTTGCGCATGCCAAGGGGCTGCCGCTCCTCTTTGAAGCGAGCTGCGGCGGCGGCATTCCCTGGATTGAAAACCTCAAAAAAGCCGCGCGCATCGACCGCATTGAGTCGATGCACGGCATTCTGAACGGCACGGGGAACTTTATCCTCGACCGCATGGACCGCTTCGGCATGGATTTTGATGAGGCGCTCAAGGAGGCGCAGGCGCTCGGCTATGCCGAAGCGGATCCGACGGCTGACATCGGCGGCTTTGACGTCGCCAACAAAGCCGTTATTTCCGCTTCTGTGGCCTGCGGCGCCCCGTTTAAGGACGATTTTCCGGTGCTCGGCATCGAGAAAGTGACGAAGTCCTTCCTCGACGATTTAAAACGCGAAGGCAAAACCCTTCGCCACATGATGCTTTTTAAGCGCTCCAACAACCGCGCTGCCTTGGGCGTTGCCCCTGTTGTGCTTCCGCTCGAATCACTTGAAGCACAGGTGCGCAGCAACTTCAACTGCGTGACGCTTGAGGGCGACCTGGTCGGCAGACTCTCTTTTTACGGTCAGGGCGCCGGCGGCCGGCCGACCGCCGATGCGGTCCTGCAGGACCTGACAAGCATTCGAACACGGCGGGTCGAGCCGCTTCCCGTCGCGGC
>ENA-ORSO01000273-ORSO01000273.1-human-gut-metagenome-genome-assembly--contig:-NODE-273-length-46425-cov-3.590295_pt1 | contig 46425 bp, 34 predicted proteins | sample MGYA00241902_ERZ509168 | MGnify/ENA primary metagenome ERZ509168 (study PRJEB26280, sample SAMEA2338806) | human gut metagenome | biome: human gut; feature: human-associated habitat; material: faeces... | reverse complement strand
GCGGCGGGAAAAATTCTGTGCGTTCATGACGGTTACCACTTGAAGTTCAGGTTGAAGGAATGGCAGTCGTTGCATTCCAGACGCGATTTGCCGTGAAGGCTGTGGCAGTTCGTGCAGTCCTCTTCGCCGCGGTGACTGAAGTGAGGATTGGGCGTGAGCTTGGCGGTGCGTTCGGCGAGTTTGTCGTAGGAGCTGTGGCAGCTTAAACACGTTTCCTTAGGCGGCGCGGTCATTTCGTTTTTGTGGCACGTCGAGCAGGGAAGCTTTGCGTGCGGGCCATTGATTTTGGACGGCATGCCGGCCGCAGAGGCGGCGCCGGCGGCGAATGCCGCGAGCACGCCGGCTGCGAAAAGCGCGGTGAGCTTGGGGGTCAGGGCCATGATGAGTCTCTCTTTATAGGGGTTTTTAAACCGCGGATTCAATCCGTTGCGGTTGTCGGGAATGCTTGTGAGAAAAGCTCGGCGACGAAAGCCGCGCAACTTTGTCCTTAAACATTCCTTATTGAAGCCATCCTAGTGAGACCCTCTCCCAATGAATACATCCCGCGGGAGGTAGTGGGATTAGGTAGTAAAAACCCCTCCAAAGAAGTACTTGGGGGAAGTAAATGTACTGTTTGTATTCACTTCCGTCATCACAAAAACTATTGTAGTCAATGCCGATGAAGAGACTCGTCGATGAAAGGAAGAGAGTACTTTGCGAACGCTGTTCCAATAAATCAATCAAATAGCACGTTGCTGCCAAATGGTGCCGAGCATTCGCTATGGCGCTCTCATCGAATGATGAAGTTGAATGAATAGCTTATTCATTCTTTGAATGAGATGAGTTATTGAAATGGAAAACGGCAATAGACTCCCAAGGTCTTAAGTCCTCATCGCTGAGCGGCTTAGAGTGTGAGAACATGCTGTGAGCTCAAGCAGTTGGGTTTCAGACGTGAAATGATGCCAATGAGATGAGCAATGGATATTGTTCATCAATGTGGCATTTGGATTGGGGAGGTTTGTTGGGTGCTCTGAACTTCAATCAAAAAACCGGCATCTCTATTCAATGGTGTGGTTTTATAAAGACCTTTTTAAATAGATCATATCCACCAACTGTTTGCCGCCTTCATAAATAGGGTGGTCATAATGGTCTCTAAAGAAATTCTTGATCGTATGCGATTTTTCAAAACCGCATTTTTCATAGAAGAGGAGTGTCGCAGGGCTGTCTCCAGTGCCCACATAGAGCTCCTTCCCGAAGTGTTTGTAGTGATCCGCGATGAGTGAAATGAGACGCTGACCATATCCTTGGCGCTGATACTTTGGGACCGTCACGAAATTTTTGATTTCATATACGCCGGGGCCTTCTTCCGTCACAACGCAAAGTGCCTTCAGGTCGCCGTCACGCAAGGCAAACATCTCGCCGCGAGAGAGATATTTTTGAATCATGCGAACTTCTTCATCCGCAATGAGGAGCAGATCCATGTAGAGCGCTTTGCGGTCATCCTTGATCTGTACGAGTTCCATGCTGTGCTTCTCTTCTTTGGTGCTCCTCTTTAGAGGGTTCATTCCATTTTAATTAGGAAAAGCGCCTCCATTAAAGACATCAATATGCCGCATTGAGCCGTGAGGCATCTCCTCGCTAAACGGTCATCTATCGTTTCGGAAGACTGACCTTTCTTTCCTTTTGGAGGGCAGCGGCTATTGGCAATAGGTTTGATCGAATGCTGCGGCATTCGTTATGCGCAATATGAGCGGCATGGCCTTACGTTCATCTCTTTGTTTTGATGTCATAACCAAGGTCCATCGCGGCTTCAGGAAGTCATTCTGAAGCTTTAGGCTCAAAGCGCAAATCTTTTCGTCAGGGCTGAGTGCCTTTCACAGACAAAAACGGCGACGCTCAGCATAAAACTGAGTGACGCCGTTATTAGATTGAGTATTGACTGAGAGTCAATGCATTCAGAGAGAAGGCGCTTTTATTCCATGCAATGCGGCAAACTTAATGGAGAAGCTCGGGTGATGGTTCACGCCCAAACCACTTCTTGTAGATGGCAGTGAATTCACCGGAGGCCTTCAGACTCGCGAGTCCCTTATTGATCTTTTCGAGCAAGTCCTTGCGGCCTTTTTTGACGGCAATGCCGAGATCTTCGGCTGCGAGCGAAATGGAAAGCGAGTCGACCTTGCCGGCGCCGGCAGTGACGGCATAGTAGTCGTTTGTCGGAATGTCATTGAGTACAGCATCGACGCCCTTGTTAATGAGCTCCAGGAAGCAGTCGCTCAGCGTATTGAAGACGCGTACCTGGGCATTCGGAATTCGTTTGGCGGCAATTTCGCCGGTCGATCCGATCGTTACCGCAAGCCGTTTGCCTTCGAGATCTTTTGCGCTTTGAATGCCCTAATAGCCTTTGGCGACGACAATGCCCATGCCAGCAATGTAATAGCGGTCCGAGAAGTCAACGCTCTTGGCGCGTTCCGCAGTAATCCCAATGTCATTAATGGCAATGTCAATCGTTCGGGTCTTGAGGGCCGGAATCAGTCCGTCAAAGGGAATGTTCTCCACTTTAACGCTGAAGCCCGCCGTGCGGCCGATGGCACGGATGATGTCCACGTCAAAGCCCACGAATTCGCCTGTTTTGGAATCCTTGAAGCCGAAGGGCGGGTAGGCCGCATCCATGCCGGCCACCAGAAGCGGCAGATCTTCATCCGTCGCCTGACTGGCAGCTGCGGCAGCGAGCGGAGGGAGCGTCAAGCCGGCGAGACCGGCAAGTGCAAACTGGATAAAACGGCGTTTGTGCATGTGGTTTCCTTTTTTTGAGCATTGATGCGCTTTAAGAAGGAAGCATACTGATTCAATGCACGTCTGCTGCAGGCCTTTTGCGGTATTGCGACCGTCGTCAAAGCCTGACCTCCGGCGGGCTTGGGGCTCCCCGGAGGTCTTGGTCGGGCAGAAACGTGCCTCTCCGCAGCCCGAACTTTGACGCTACGAGAGCGATGCTTTAATCGCTTCCGGCGTTACCCGTGTGAGCGCTTCGACGTCGATGGTGATGACGTTTCCGCGGACAACCGCGCTAGAAAGCTCTACGGCGCCGCCGACCATGCTGCTCGCCTGATTGACAATCCGTGAGAGGAGTTTCGTGTTGGCGGTTTCCTCAGAAAAATTCAGCGTGATCCGCGAAAGTTCGTAGTTTTCTCGTTTCGTCGTGGTCCGGAGGTCGGCGAGTTCAGATGTTCCGAGTGTTTCGCGGGCAGCCTGCGTCATGGTCGATTGGAAGGTCACTGCGCTCGGCTCCAAATCGGCCGTCAAAAGCAGGTGAGCAAGCGCATCTGAAGATGCCTGCGGGAGACCCTGTGCGGCCACAAGATTTTTAACCTGTTCAATATTGGCTTGATTCTCTTCTTCAGGCCCCATGATCCTGCAGGTGATTTCTTTCGAAACGGCGGTAATCTTGTCAGCCGCGGCGCCAGAGGTGATAGTATAGGTCGTTTCAATGTTCCAGGACGCTTCAGCGGTCTTTTCGAGTTCAAGCGATTCACCGGCGAGATCCGCCAAGGCCGAAAGACCTTCCTGCTCGACCGATGCAGAGGCTTTGAGCGCAATGCTGCCGCTGAACGCCCATTCCGTTTCACGTACGGTCGGGGTCTGCCGAACGGTTCTGCGTCCCGAGATGCTGCCGTCAAGGCTGAGACCGGCCTGACAGCTAATGTTGAGTTTTGCTGCCTGATCTTCGAGTCCGCCGGAAAAAGGCAGAGAAGTGCCCCGTTCGACCGCCTGCCTGAGGACGTTGCCGTCTTTGTCAGTTGATTCTGCTGTGCGGGATGTCACCCTGCCGTGCTCATCCGTCACGGTTGTGGTTTTCAGGGTGCTGCCGTCGGCATTCTCGACGGTGACAATGCGCTTCGTCGAGCCGTCAGAGTCGGTGCTCTCTGTGATTTCGGTTGTCGAGCCGCCGGCATCGGCACTCACGGCGATCGGCTCAAGCGTTTCTTCTTTTTCAGCGGTTTCAAAACCCAGCGCCAGAGCTGCCGATATGCTCGCCGAGAAATTGGCTTCGGTGTGTATAGAGACCGAGAGCGACGCAGCGTTGAGGTCAGCCGCCTCCGTCTTGCCTGCAAGCAGTCTGTCGAGGAAGAATGCGGCATCCTTTACTGAAAAGCTGCGCTGCGCCCCGAACGTTCCGCCGACAGCAATCCCGGCAGAGGCTTGAGCGCTCATTCCGGCGGAAAGCTCAGCATTGAGAGCCGTTCCTTCAAATTCGCGCCTAATGCCCGCTTCCGCTTTGGCCGACGCACTGGCGCCGACGCCGGCTCCCTTGGCGACGCGAACGGTGACGGTCCCGTCGAGTTCCTTGCGGATGAGGAGTCCGTCAGTGAGATTAACGTCTATTTTGGCGGAGAGCTCGGCCGAGCGGCTTTCTTTGGTATCAGCACCGGCGGACTGCGTTTCCTGGCTCCATTTCTTTTCGGCGCCCAAAAGCGTGACGCGGCCTGTTTTATCAATGGCAATGGATGCGCCGGGCGAGAGGCTGCTGAGACAGTCGGCATAAAGTCCCCGCATGCGTTCGCTGAAGAGCTCAGTCCGTTTGCCGCGCAGCTGCGCAAACTTGACGTCGCCCGCGTATGCCTGTCGGATATCTTCGGCAATCCCGTGAAAGTATTTGGCTTTGCGCAGCCGTTCGCTGCGGAAAAGAAGGGATGTGCTGGTTTTGGCGGCGGCTGCGCCGTTGTCCTTCATCATCGCGCTCATATAGGCATCTGCCGCGGCTGGCGGCAAAAGCTCAGCCAAGAAAGCGTGCAGCAGCTCGGAGAGTGCGATGCTGCCCTCAGGACCGGCGTTGTCGATGAGCTGCTGCACTCCGGGATGGGCCGCCGGATCACATTTGATGTCTGCGGCGACTGCCGTTCCTTTCCAATTGCGATGCTTAGCGAGAAGTTTGTCGGCCGTGGTGCCGAGGCTCGACGCTGCAGATTCGACGGCACAGTGCGCGGCTGTCTGCAGAGCGAGCAGCGTGTTTTCGCCGGCCGTTTTAAGCAGGTACTGTTTGGCACTCTCGGCGCTCAAGCGCTGCGAAGCGGTTAAAGCCAGCCTCGTCAGTTCGCCAAACTTACCGGCGGACGCACGACTGAGCCGTTTTCTAAGGCTTTCGTCCGGGGATTTGAACTCAAGCTTTTTCCAAGCGCTCTCAAATTCCGCAGTGCCCGATGGCTTGCTGAGGTCGTGAACTTTGGTGAGCAAAACGGCGCGCCCGCGATCCATGCGGCCGCTCAGGGCTGCCCTGAGCTCCCGCTTGGCGATGATGATTTCCTGTGCAGTGCTCCCTGGGGCAGCGAGTTTGGCCGTCAGAGCGCTGTAAGCCTCTCTGACGGTCTGCTCGGTATATTTTTCCCCCGCAGCGATCGTATCATCGAGCGCTTTGCTTTGGAGCGCTGTCATGAGCTTAGCGGCAGCCGCATTGTCTGCGACAGCTAGTGAAGGGCGGCCCGCGGCCGCATCGGCATCGGATGCGGCATGTGCTTCATAGACGGCCCTCACTAGAGCGCATTCATCGGCGTATTTTGATGCCTCTCTTTGATAAAGGGCCACGGCATCCGCGCGAGCTTGATCAGAAAGCCCCGCGAGGGTTTCTGCGGACGGTTCCTGCGGTGCAAAGCGGCTGAGGATGCTTGTCAAATCCGCCGGCCGACCGGCAGCAGTTTCGTGTTTCATCAAGGCATGAAGCATCACTGCGCATTCGCGGTCGGCGAGAGGCGTTGCTGCTGCTCGCCGCATCCCGGCGGCAAGGTCTTCTGCGGTGAGTGTGCCTGGGTCTGCCAGATGACCGATCCAATGCCTAAGGTTTTCGCTTGAAAAATCCTCCGGGCTGTTGAGCAGCACGGCATTAAGCACATAAAGCGCCATGCCGGCAGTCTGCCCCTGCATTTTGGCGAGCGCTTTGGGGTTGCTCACGCCTTGAGCTGCACGGATGCCGTTTTTGATGCGGCTCACCACCTCGTTGGTGATGCCGAGCCGCTCCTCGAGCGCAGTCAGGTGCTCAAGCTGCATCGCCTGAGCTTCCTGTACGGCCTGCGAAGCATCGAGGCCTAGACGCTCAATGCCCGGATCTGCTGCGGCAGCGGCATGGAACTGCTGTGCGAGCGTCTCGACATTCATGTTGGCAATGTATTTCTTCTGCGGGTCGATCTTCGTCAGATACCAGCGAAGCGCACGCGCGGCGTTGACTTCGCTCTCTATGCCCAAACCTGCGGCAAGATCACTGCGGGTGAAAAGTGCGGCAGAAGCCTTAAGCGACGCAAGCGCAGCCTTGGAGGCCGCCGCACGGTGTGCTCCGCGTACGCCGTCTCGCATCAGTCGAGCAGCCAGATCTTTCGGGATCCCTGCAGACTCGAGCTGAGCAAGGAAAACGCGGTTCGCAGCGGTATCCGGGCGAAGATCCCAGGGATCGATTCCCGGATTTTCTGCTCCATAGAGTGCATGCGCCCCGTAAAAGAGCACATCGGTGTGCCGTGAGAGGACTTCATATTGACTCGCAAGCCTTTGTGCGTCTTGGTGATAGGCTTCGGCGCGGACAGGATCCGCGCTCGCCTGATCGGCAGCCAGCGCCAGCAGTTCAGCCTGAACGGCTTTGGCATTTGTCTGCGCGAGCGTTCCGAGGAGGCCGAGCAGTTCTCGGTGACCGACATTGGCGCGAAACTCTTGAGCTCCCTGCATGAGCTTTCCGAGAGCGGAGTCCGGCCGAGTGTGCAGTGCGTCGATGGCCAGATGGGGGGCACCCGACCCCGCGCCCGCAGTCGGATGAAGGATTCGGACATAAAAGTCATTGAGCGACAGGGCATCGAGATATTCAGCCCCTAGGCGGACGGCGGTGATTTGGCGGGCTGCGCTCCCCTGCGGAGCGGTTTTGGCGAGCACGCCTTCTATGGCGGCGGCATAAAGACCAGCCGCAGCCATCAGCTGCGGATCCTCTGCAGCGGCGGCCGCTTTGAGAAGGTCCGCGCCATGCGCAGCCGTATCGGCACTGCGCAGGATTTCGCAGAGTGCGGGTTCGCGCGCTTGGGCGGAAGCTCCTGGGCCGGCATCCGGAAGGATGCTGCTGAGCGAGTCCTTCAAGGCTCCCATGACGCCGAGGAGCTGCAGCACGGCGCCAAAGCTCCGGTGTTTGGCTTCCGCCCCGGAAGAAGCATCTGTAAAAATCTGTGCTTCTGTCCTCAGAGCCTGCGCGAAGGCTTGGTGGTCAGCCGCCAGACCCTGAGCGATCTTATCGACCGCGGCCTGAAGCACCTGCGGACGATAAGCGGGTTCTGTAATGAGGCCGTCGGGGGTGGTTTGGGGTGCAAACATGCCGAACGCAAGTTTGCCGGCCAATCCTGTTAATCCGCCGTTCATTCCGCCCAATGGATGCGTTTCGTCAATGCCGAAACGGCTGAGCAGTTCGTCGGCCACGGGCTGAGGATCTCGGGCAGCGAGGGTTTCGGCCAGTCCTTCCTGAAGCTTGGCGAGCGCCTTGTCTGTCGCCAGAGCGCGCTCGAGGGCATTTGTCTCGGGGCCGAGGAGAAGCGCTGAAGCCTCTGCCTTAAAGCCTTCGGCAATCATAGGGGAGTCGCCGAGCAGGCGGACCAGCGCCGATTCGCGTGTCTGCTGATAGGGCAGGAGAGCCTCGAGGAGCGATTCGTCTGCCGGTGTCTCGAGGGTGCTCAGGCCTTGCGGGCGAACTTCTGAGAGCACAGCATCAATGTGCTCGAAAAGTGCGGCCGTCTTTGAATCGCTTTGGTCAATGGACTGCCAGTCGATGCGGCCTGCCAAGACATCTTCGGGGCGGCCTGCCGAGGCAGAAAATCCCGACGAATCGACTGCAAAAAGAAGGGCGAGTTCGCCCAAAACGACCTTCTGAGCAATGGACTGCGCCTGCGGATCCAGGGCGCGCGCGGCCGCAGCATTGAGTTCCCGCACGGTGGCAAGTTCGGCGCAGGCTGCCCGGATACTGTCCGAATCAGCGGATTCGATGACCGTTTGGGCTTGATCAACCGTTTTGGAGAGATTCGACAGCGCTCCGGCTGCACTGTCCCTCAGCGGAGTCATAACGCCGCCGAAAGCTCTGAGGTCTTTATGGGCACCAGTCGTTATGCGGCCGGCGTCGTCGGGGGCGAAACCGAACTCGCCGGCGCGGATGTCGGCCGTACCGTCTGCGGCAGTGCGTACCTGTGCCATTGCCGAAAGCGACTTCTCCTTGGCTGCTGCGAGTGCGTCTGTCGTTTCGCCGAGCACCGCTCTGACTTCATTGGCGGCGTCGGCGGAAATGCCTTGAGGCGATAACTGATCGAGCTTTGCAAAGGCTGAGCGGATCATTTGCTTGGCGTCTTCGGCATCTTGGGGCTCCTCGGCTGCGAGGAGCCGCACCACGCCTTCAAAAAGGTCGTTGGCAATGACAGCCTGCGCCTTAGGCGTGAAGTCGCTCCCGCTTGTCTGAATCCGGCCGGCAAGATAAATGGCGCCGAGCGCCTGCGCGGATGAACCTTTCTGATCAGCTGCGCGCACCAGTGCGTCAAGTTCCGCGCGCAGCCGCTTGCCGGCAGCGGTATGGAGCGGCGGGCGGTTGGTGGATCCCTCAAGAGCCCCCAGGTCCTCGCCTGCGCCCGGGAGGACAGCCCGCAGCGCCCTATTGACCGCGGCAGCCTCCCGGTCAGCGAGCATCGTCTGATCGGACGTCTGCGGCGCAAGGTTTGCCGGGTACGCCGCGGCGGCATCGGCGAAGCGTGCGGCAAGTGCTGCTACATCCGCTCGATTGAGCTGAGCCTGACTCGGGAGCGTCAAAGCGGCGGGCTGCGTTTGAGCCGAAAATTCGTCCTCCGCCCGCAGAGCGTCATCAGAGGCCGTACGCGCTGCCTCCAGACCGGCTGCTTGAGCGGCGGCGACAAGATCTGCCGCAAGGCTGGCGGCTGTCCGGTCAGCGTGCTCTGCGGCGCTTGAGCGATCGACATTGCCTGCCGGTGCGGAAGCGGTGCTGAGGCCGGGCTGGAGCAAAGAGATGGGATCAGGCATGATTTGGCACTCGAATGCGTTGGAAGTAGAGGCTCGGACAAGAGGTTAGAGCAGAGCTTTTGTCGGACGGAGGCTTGCGTCTTATCCCCAAAGGACGTTGGGATTATTCATCAGCGACTGAAGTTCGGCGGCTGACTCTGAATTGGGGGCGGCTCCCGGCGAAAACGCTTCCATGCCGGCACTCGGTGCTGTCGATTGTGCCGCCTGATTGATGCGGGCAGTCACTGCTGCGCCAAGCTCCGAGGCACTTTCAGAAAAGTGTTCATACGCTTCACGCAGGCGCGGAGCAGAGGCATCTTCGTACGCGATGGCCGTACTCATCCATAAAAAGCGAGCCCGCGGATCAATACCGAGCCGCAAGAGCGGCCAGGGCGAGGCCGGACCGGTGAGTGTGAGCAGTTCAAGCAGCAGCTGCGGACGGGTTTTGATGAAATCCGTCAGCGGTGCGGCATTGGCATAGATGCGGATGACGCGCTGACGGTCGTCAGCAAGTACGAACGCAGCTCCTTCGGGCGTAACGTTGACTGAAACACCGTCCGGATTGAGCGGCTGGAGATGCAGTTCGCCTTCGGCGATCATGCGGTTGAGTTCATCGCGCATTTAGGGTCCTCGGAGAATGGATAAGCCATTGCGCATGTCGGGTTGGTCAAATGAATCCAATCGAGCATGCTCGAGCAGCGGGCGGCTCATGATTCCTTCGATTATTCACTAAAAACGCCGGCTGAATACCAATAAATGAGATCTTTGCCCGTCTATTGACTGCCGGCAGACGATGACCATTCTCCGGCTGGAGTCTGCGCAGCGTCTTTCAGCGCCTGAGACTTAAACTCCGTAATGCCGCTTGAGTCCCGGCGATTCGGCCGAAGACGAAACAATCCGTCAGGGCGCAGCCGCCCAGACGGGTGCGGCCGTGAACTCCGCCCGTTGTTTCCCCGGCAGCATAGAGACCGGGAATGGGGTGATCATCGCGGTCAAGCACCTGTGCTTTGGGGCTGATGGAAATGCCGCCCGAGGTGTAATGAATGGAAAAGCGTTCTTCGCCGTAATAAAAGGGCGGCGTGTCGATCGTCTGCGCCTGCGCGGGCATCGGGCGGTTAAAGTCTTGGTCCCACCCGCTCTTGACGGACTGGTTCCAGCGGTCAATGGAAGCCCTGAGGGTCGTAAAGGGCACATGCAGCGCCTTGGCAAGGGCTTCGAGCGATTCAGCGCTCGCTACCGTGCCGCTCATCAGCTTGACGGGGAGCGTCGCGCCCTTATTGCTCTTAACGTCAGAAACAACCCACAGCCGGCCTTCGGGCTGAGCTTCGACAGCGCTGCGGACAACGTCAAAGGTTTCACCTTCGGAGACGAAGCGCCGGCCCTCGGTATTGAGCCAGACGTCTCCGCCCACGAAGTCGGTGAGGCGCCCGCCGGTAAAGGGCACCACTTCGACGGCAGACATGTCAACGAGCTTGGCGCCGGCAGCCTGCGCCATCAGAATGCCGTCGCCCGTGGAACCGTCGAGCAGCTCGCCGCGGGGGTTCGCCGTGGTCGGCGTCAGCGGATCAATGTCCGGACGGAATGCGGCAATCATGGCCCGGTTGGCCGTGAAGCCGCCGGCGGCAATGATGACTGCCGGCGTACGGATGAGGAGCATGGGGCCCTCCGGGCGTTCGGCAAAAATGCCCGCAACGGCTGAGCGCGCATGTCCGTTCATAGATTCCGCCGCCGCAAAGAGGAGCGACGATGCGCTCGTACGGTAAAGAATGCGACCGCCCAAGCGATGGTAGGCGCGGTTGAGGCACTGTACGTAGTCGTAACCCGCCTGCGCTGAACCCGTGGAATAGCTCCAGACGCCGGGCGACCCCACGGCGCGATAGGGTGTTTTTATCCAATTGACGCCGTGTTCGGTGAGCCATTGGAATGCCGCGCCGGATTGGCGCGCCAGCGTTTCAACGAGGGCCGGATTGTTTTCGCCGGCCCCGGCCGTCAGCATAGCGTCAATAAGTTTGTCGACATCCGCGCCGAAGACGGCAGTCACTGAGCCGGACGCGAGCATCGTATGACCGCCCGCAATGGCCGCTTTCTCCAGAATCACAACCTTGCGCAGCCCCGCTTCGAGTGCAGCAAGACCGGCTGAAAGGCCGGCGGCGCCGCTCCCGACAATCACCAGATCGGCCTGATCCTCTTCAACGGGCGCAGGCCGAGCTTCGTTTTGGGCGGCGGCTTCCCTCGGAGCGAAGCCAATGCCGCCCGCCGCACCCAAGAGGGCGGTTTGCAGGAGCGATGAGAGGAGCGTACGGCGAAGCATGGGAAAGATCGAAAAGCCGTTCAGAATGTCTGCACATCAGAACTTTCGGCCGCAGACGCCGCGGACGAAACAATGCCGGCCTCGTACGCCATCTTGAGGAGTTCCCCGGGCGAATGCACGCCCAATTTTGCAAATGCGTTTGCGCGGTGCATCTTAACGGTGGAGAGTTCAATGCCCAGCGTTCGAGCAATGATTTTATTGGGGGCGTTCTTCAGTACGCCGTCGATTACTTCGCGCTCTCGCGGGGTAAGCCGATCAAAGCGCCGGCGGACTTCGTCGGCCGCTGCGTCGTCGGCCTTGGCTGAAAGCGATGCGGTGACGCACTGCGCTACGCGCTGCACGAGCGTCATCGGCTCAACGGGTTTTTCGAGAAAGTCGACTGCGCCGTGGCGCATGACATGCACAGCCATCTGAATGCTGCCGTGCGCGGAGAGAAAGAGAATGGGCAGGTTTGAACCTCGTCTTTCGAGTTCGGCCTGAACATCGAGCCCGGTGAGCCCCGGCATACGCACATCGAGCACCAGGCATCCCGGCCGCATCAGATCTGCCTCATCGAGAAAGGCGCCGCCCGAATGCCACACGGCAACATCCCAGCCCATGGCTTCGAGCAGCATGGCGCTCGAGGCGGTGAGCGCTTCGTCGTCGTCAACAATGCGAATGAGGGGTTTGGCGGTCATTTCCAATCATGCTCCTGATGGTGCGGGGGTCTCATGTCTGTCATTTTGCCGTTTTCGCCGCAGGTTCGTGAGACCTTGGGGAACCTTGGGCTGCCGATTTGTCCGCGGGATCGGCGTGAGGCGCGGTTTGGGCCTTTAAGCCCTCAGCATCCAAGTCGAAACAGAGCGTAACGCGCAGTCCGCGGCCGCTTAGATCCTCGCGTCGGGTGATGGCAATGCGGCCGCCGTTTTCTTCGACCAGACTGCGCACAATTCCGAGCCCCAATCCCAGCCCTTCGTCCTTCACGCTCTGCGAAACGCGCGTAAGCCGCTCGAAGGCCTCGTCGGAAAGCCTCGGACCGTTGTCTTCGACCTCAACAATCACGGCTTCCGCGGATGGCGCGGCAGGGCTCGGCGATGGATTCTCCGCCGACGGGCTTGGGAGGGTCTCTCTGCGGAATTTAACGAGCACGGCGCCGTCGGGCAGCCCTTGGACGGCTTCCGCGGCATTTTTCATGACGTTAAGGAGCAGAAGCTCTATTTCGAGCGGGTCGCCGCGCATGATGAGGCGGCGCTTTGACGCATCGTCAGCGCTCAGCGAAAAAGGCGGACGAATAACGACAAAGGGGCGGAGCTCCGCTTTGAGCGACCTCAGGGCATTCTGGGCTTCGCGGACGATATCAACCGGCACCGGATCCGCATGTTGGCGCCGGGCATAGCTTCGCACGCGGTCGACGATGGCTGCGATGCGGTGCGCTTCGCCCTCGGCACCCGCAAGCGCCCGGAGCAACAGGGGATCGACCGGCCGCTCGGACGTATTGAGCGCGGTTTCGCCGGGCAGTCCCGGGACGGTCTGAAGGCCGAGTTTAAGCTTGACAACCGCCACATAATTAATGACGGCGCCCACGGGCTGCTTTAACTCATGCGCAATCATGGCGCAGAGCTGACTGATGGCGCCCATGCGCTCGAGACTCGAAAGGCGGTCTCTCACGGCGCGCTCACGCTGAGCGAGCCGATCGCGTTCTTCCATGGAACGTTTCAGCTCTCCGGTGCGTTTGGCAACGAGCCGCCGCAGACGCCATTCGTTGAGGAGCAGGAGGCTGAGCCCCGCCAGCACGGCAAAGAGAACGAACCGCCACCGCCGCCAGAGCGCTTCGGGCGTCATTTCCTGCAGATAAGCCCAGGGGCCGATCTGCAGCGTTTCTTCGAGGGCACGGATGCGGTGAAAGTCGCTCGTGCCGTACCAGTTGAATTCTGCGTCCGCCGATTTGGAAGCAAGGAGTGCACTGGTTGTGAGGCGTGTGAGTTCCGGATCCGTCCAGGAAAAGGTGGCTGCTACCAAGTCTGGATAAAGCTCGGACGTATGGGCACAGACGGTATCGTCGTCAGATTTTGGACTGATCACCCGCAGCGCGCCCCGTTCAATTAAGTCCTCGGCTTCAATGCGCTCGAGCGTGCAGACGGGGACGACGCCCGCGTCAAAGTGACCGGAAAGCACGCTTTCAATCACGTTGGGCATGCTGTAGCCCAGATAACGGACGGAGCGGAAAAAACGACGGTTGTCAAACCCCCGCTGCGCTAATTCCATGCGTACGGCAAGCATGCCGTCGACCGAGGTGGGCAGCGTCGCGGCGATATGCTTGCCGCGCAGATCTGTGAGTTTTTGGATGTCCGTGCGTGAGGCGAGAGCGATGACGGCGGCGCCCGCAGATTTGGACGGGTGTTTGGCGTATTTGGTCTTGCGCGTGCCGATCGGATGTGCACCGATGCTGTCGACAATCCGCAGAAAGTCCGCTGCCGGCGAGATGACCAGATCGGGTTTGAGCTGAGCGACGGCCACTTCAAATGTGGCCGAAGAGAGCCGAACGACGTCAATCTGTGTGCCCGGCGCGGCCGACTGCATGGCTTTGAGAACGGGACGGACCGTATTGTCGTCAAAGCTCGGCTCCGCCGTTTCCACTACGCCGAGCACCAGCGGCCGCGCCCGAACGGCGCTTGCCTCGGAGGGCTCGGTTTGCTCGGCAGCCAGTACGGTGCCGGCGCAGAGTCCGGCCATGCTCAGAAGCAGAGCGGCAGACGCGAAGGTACGAAGGGTAAAGGACATCAGCTGGGGCGGAGAGCGGACAAGTGAAAGGCAGTTTGGCGTTTAATCCTTTTGGCTAAGCTTAACCCCGCGGCACGGCCCTTTGCTTACCGCCCGAAGGAGGTGCATTTGAAGTTCGCCAAGACGCTGAAGGCGGCTGAGAGGGCGCCGAAGCGAGTGACGGGTGAGAGGGCTTTTGAGCAAAGCGCCAGAGCGTACGTCCTGATTATTCGGCAAAAACCAATGATGTCACGGGCGTATTCGGATAGAATGCGCGCACCCCAACTCTTTTATAAGGTTTATGACGTTCGTTTCAGTATCCACTTTTTCGGAGAAAACTACACATTCGACCCTAGCGGATCCGCAGATTCGTTCAGCCAATGCACCGGATGCTCGTCACGGTGATGCGCTCGCCGATGCCGGCATTGTGGTAAGACCGCTTGCTGCCGCAGATTTTCAGGCTGTCATGGATGCCTATTACCAGCAATGGGGCATGGAGGATGACGGCGATCCGGTAGTATCCGGCTGGTGGACGGCCGCTTTGTTTGAAAAAGCTTCGTTTGGATGCTTGGCATGGAAGGGTGATGAACTCTTCGGCGCAGCTGTCGGCCATACCCGCAGCATGAAGAAGCTCGAGCTCGGGAGTTCCTGGAAACCCTCTGCTCTTTGGGCTCAGGAAGCCGTGGATAAGCTCGGCGCAGAAGCGACGGCGCTTCTGGATGAAATTTCGATTTGCAACTGCCGGCTTACCCAGCGCGCACAGGCTGACGGCCGCCGATTTGCGGCCGAACTCGATTTTCTGTGGGTGTCGCCCAAAGCCCGGGGAATGGGGCTCAGCAAGCGTCTCCTCACGGAAGCGCACGCTGTCATGCGTGCTCACGGCGCTCAGGAATATGCACTTTTCACCGACAACTACTGCGACTACAGCTTCTATCAGCGCAAGCCCTGGGAAAAGATCGGCGAGATGATCTGGCCTTCGCCGAAATGGGCTGGTTCTTCGCGCAGCTTCATGTTCGCGCGGCGCATCGCCTGACGGGCGGCGCTCTTTGCTCACCGGTTTTCTTAGAGAATTCGTCCGGCCGACCGCCCCCAATTTGACCCAAAGCGGTCGGCCGGACGCCTTCAAGTGCTTTAAATCACATAGTCGGGCGTGCCGATGGAAGCCAGATAGCGCGACAAAAACTGCCGCGTTCTCGGCTCCTTCGGATTCGTGAAGAACACTTCCGGCGCGCCTTCTTCGACGACGACGCCCTTATCCATGAAGGTCACCTTGGTGGCGACATGACGGGCGAAATCCAGCTCATGGGTGACGATGACGAGCGTGCGGCCTTCTTCGGCCAATTTCTTGATGACGGCCAGCACTTCGCCCACCAGTTCCGGGTCGAGCGCGGAGGTAGGTTCGTCAAAGAAAATGACGTCGGGATTGGCCGCGATGGCTCGGGCAATCCCGACACGCTGCTGCTGGCCGCCCGAGAGCTGACTCGGGTAGTGATCCGCACGGTCGCCCATGCCGACTTTTTCAAGACATTCCCGCCCGATGCGCTCGGCCTCGGCAGCGGAAAGTTTGTGTACGACGCGCAGCCCTTCGGTGACATTTTCCAGTGCGGTGAGGTTGCGAAAGAGGTTGTAGTTCTGAAAGACAAAACCCGTCTTGCGGCGGATGCGGGCCGCATCCCGGTGACTCACCTTCGGGAGGTCGAGCACCTCGCCCTCGAAATTCATTTCGCCGCCGTCAGCGGTTTCAAGAAAGTTGGCAATTCTGAGGAGCGTTGTCTTTCCGGACCCCGAAGGACCAAGGATGGCGACCACATCGCCCTTAGCCACACTGAGGCCGACATTTTTGAGCACTTCGGTGCCGCCGAAAGACTTCTTTATATTCTTGAGTTCAAGCATCTTTGGGGCCCCTCATTAATAGTCGTAGTGCTGGAGTTTCTTTTCGCCCCAAACCTGAATGCGCGACAAGATCGTTGTGAAGGCGAGGTAGATAACGGCCGCTTCCAGGTAAAGCCAGAAAGGCTCATATGTGCGGGCGGCGATGCGCTGCGCGCTCATGAACATTTCATAAACTGTAATCGACGAGGCAAGTGAAGTGTTCTTTACGAGCGAAATGAACTCGTTGAAGAGCGGCGGGAAAGCTGTGCGGAAGGCCTGCGGCAGCACAATGCGGAACATCGTCTGCGTCCAGCTCATGCCGACGCAGAGCCCGGCCTCGAGCTGTCCCTTAGGCACTGCGCTGATGGCAGCGCGGAGCGCCTCAGAAGCATAGGCGCCCACATTGAGCGAAAAGGCGATTACGGCCGACGGAAAGGCATCGATGACAATGCCGATGCTCGGGAGTCCAAAGAAGATGACAAAAAGCTGTACGAGCGCGGGCGTGCCGCGGAAGATCCAGACGTAGATTCGGGCGAGCGGCTCGAGAACGGGCGTCTTCGCCGTCCGAATGAGTGCAATGGCCACGGCGACAACGAGGCCAATGGCAAAAGAAATGAGGGTGAGCGGAATCGTCACGCAGATCCCAGGAATGAGAAGCTGAGTGAAGGAGTCCGACAATATTTGAATAATGCGCTGGTCCATGACGTGCTCGGTTTGGGGGCCGCTCACAACCGTGATTGCCCTCTGGGAGAGCACACAGTCGTTTTCAGCGGTTTGGGCGGGGAGCTTGCAGGAAGTGTCTAATGATAGGGAAGCGGCGCCGGACTTTGGGGGCTTTTCTGTCCTTTAAGGTCAAGAGTTCGGGCAGAAAAACTTGTCCTTGAGGTCCGACGCCGCCAAAGATCACTTCGTTGACACGTCAATGCCGAGGAACTTGATGGAAAGCGCCTTCAGAACGCCTTCGGCGCGCAGTTCATCGAGCGCCTGGTTGAGCGCCGCGAGAAGCTTCGGGTTGCCCTTGCGCACCGGAATAGCCACGTCAATGCCCTCTTTGGTCGTGGCGACCACCTTCACCGGCACATTGGGCTGCGCCTTGCGGTAATCGACCCAGGCGAGTTCGGAATTCACCACAGCATCGGCGCGCCGCTGAGCAATCAGCTGAACAGACTGGGCGAAGTCCTGCACCCCGACGATTTCTGCGCCCGCATTAACCGCAATCTTTCCCCAGTTGGAGGTGATGGTCTGCGCCATGCGGACGCCTTTGAGGTCCTCAAAGCCCTTGATCTTCTCGTTGTCGCTGCGCACGAGGAGCACGCCCTTGATTGACACATAGGGCTTCGTGAAGTCGTACTTCGCGAGGCGTTCAGGCGAAAGACCAATCTGGTTGATGCCGATGTCGTAGCGCTTGGCGTCAATGCCTGCAATGAGCGCATCCCACGGGGTTTCGACAAACTTCGCTTCAACGCCGAGCTTCTTGGCGATGGCGCGGCCAACTTCCACGTCGTAGCCCGTGAGGCGGCCTTTTTCGTCATGATAGGTATAGGGCGCATAAACCCCTTCCGTGCCGATTGTGAGGACGCCGCGGGCCTTGATGTCATCGAGATCTTCGGCGTGTGCGGCGTTCGCGGCGAAGCCAAACGCTGCTGTCAGTGCAAGCGCGGCGCCGAGCGTCCAGCGGCGAGAGACCGCGCGCAGTGAAAAAGAATGGGCAGAAGCGGAAATGGAGTGCGTCATGATGAAAATCCTTTGAACTTAGCGAATTCGATGCGTTTTGCTCAATAACGGTCCGCACCGGCGGGGCCTCCGATAGAGCCGCGGCGGGTGGTCGGATAAAAAGTGTCGTGACCCTGCCGGAAGCCCCGCGGGTGCGGACCGTCGCTCTTGGTGAGTGAGCTCTGTGAAAGTGGTTTAGCGGCCCGAGCGCTTCATCAGCGCTTCGCGGCGGCAAAGGCCTGATCAAAGTCGGCGATGAGATCCTCGACGTCTTCAATGCCGACGGCGACGCGGATGAGATTGGGCGTAATGCCGAGTTTCTTCTGCAGTTCCGGCGCATAGGACTCATGTGTCATGGTGGCCGGAATGCTGATCAGACTTTCAACACTTCCGAGACTCACGGCAAACTGGAAGAGCTTCAAGGCTTTCACAAACTTTTCAAGGTCATAGGCCTCTTCATTGAAGCGGAAAGAGAGCACGCCGCCCGCGCCTTTGGACTGACGGCGGTTGACGGCATAACCCGGATCGGATTCAAGACCCGGATAAAAGACGGCTTCGACCCCGGGATGAGCGGAAAGGTAGCGCGCAATCGCATGGGTATTTTCTTCGTGGCGGGCCAGGCGCAGCGGCAGCGTTTTGATGCCGCGCTCGAGCAGGAAGCTGTCGAACGGATCGAGGACGCCGCCCAGGGCCTTCGAGTAGAGCTTGAGCTTTTCGTAGAGCTTGTCGTCATTGAGGACGACGAGGCCGGCGAGCAGGTCGGAGTGACCGCCGTAATATTTGGTGGCCGAATAGATGACCACGTCGGCGCCGAGGTCAAGCGGGCGCTGATTGACGCCCGTGAGGAACGTATTGTCGACGGCGAGGAGCCAGTTCCGGGCTTTGGCAGCTTTGGCCACATGAGCAATATCAGTGACTTCGAGGAGCGGATTAGAGGGCGTTTCGATGTAGACGAGCTTGACGTCAGCGGGAGCGGAGTCAAAGTCGTAGGTATTGAAGTCGTCGACCACCGTGAATTCGACGCCGCGCTTCTTAAAGAGCTCGGTCGCATAAAGCCAGGTGCCGCCGTAGACATTGTTGGAGATCAGCACGCGGTCGCCGGCATTGAGCGTTTCAAAGACAAGCGAAACCGCGGCCATGCCGGTAGAAGTGGCGATGCCGTGCTTGGCGCCCTCAATGTCGGCAGCATGCTTTTCAACGTCCGAACGCGTCGGATTGGCCGTGCGGCTGTAGCCGTATTCGCGGAACTCCGTCGGGCCCTTGTGGATAAAGGTCGATGTGAGATAAACCGGGAATGCGGCAGCGTAGTGAGAGGTGTCGGCGAGACCGCCGTGAACAGCAATGGTAGAAATCTTCATGATGATGGCCCTCAGCTTCAATGAAAGAGTAAAGCTTTAAAAAAATGAATTTGATGGAGTATTGCCGAAGTCTTTTGGGGTTTTTAGGCGTAAAGAAACCCCCGCTTTCTGTCAGTTATTTCTGTCAGAAAACCAAATTACGAAAATGAATGAATTCGGAGTCTTAAAAAAAGGCGCCGCTTCCGCGACGCCTTTTGGATCCCGCTGAGATTAACCTGACTCACCGGAATGTGGCTCTATGATCCGGAAGTTCAGGTCTCACGACATCGAAACCATGCGTCGCGGCCGGTCTGCGTGCAGCAGCACATCAGACACGCGCACATGGTGCTGCACATCAGCTTCAGGTGACGCTCGGTCATGGTTGTCAATGTTCCCAAAAAAGTCGTGAGAAAACGAGAATTTCAAAAATTGAAAAGTTCGCTTTCAATTTCTCGCACCCATCATTTTGGGCGCTGTTGGGGTAATCATGGAATGAATTAGTAAAACCGTCAATAAGACATTCGTCTTAGTTCGTTAAAAAAGGCACGCTTCATCGGTAATACCTCACGTTTAAGGTCCGCCCTCTGAACCGGGGGAAAGTGCCGTTCATTCTTTTCCGCGGTTTCGCCAGCGTTCTGCGCCGGCAGCGAGCCGTGTGAGGCCTTCAAGGAGCAGGGCTCTTTGCGTCGCAATATTGATGCGCACAAACCCTTCGCCGTCACGGCCGTAATGCGAGCCTGCCGCAGCCCAGACTTTCTCGTGCGTTTTAAGCGACTCGCAAAAGGCCTCCGTGTCGGTATCCGCGCCCAGCATTGGCCGCATGTCTGCCCAGAGAAGGTAAGTGCCTTCGAGCTTGGAAAGCCGGCAGAGCGGCAGTTTGTCGGCAAAAAAGGCCTGAGCGGCAGTCAGATTGCCCTGCAGATAAGAAAGCAGGGCTTCGAGCCACTCCTCCCCTTGGTTCCAAGCGGCAATATCCGCGGCAACGCCGAACACATTGACGTCGCAGCACTCGTTGTCATTGACCGCCCGGTCGATCTTTGCCCGGACCTTGGGGTCAGCGGCAATAATGGCAGCAATGCCGGCCCCGGCCAGATTGAAGGTCTTGGTGGGGGAGGTCAAGATCACCGTGCGCAGGGGATCGACGCCCTCAACAGCAGCCGCAGGGAGATAACGGCTGCCGCCAAAGACAAACTCGCCGTGAATTTCGTCGCAAACGAAGAGCACGCCGGCCTGGTGTGCGATTTGAGCCGTCCGGCGAATTTCGTCGGACGTCCAGACACGGCCCACCGGGTTGTGCGGGCTGCAAAAAAGGAGCACCTTCACTCTGGGGTCGGCGAGCGTCTTTTCGAACGCCGCAAAATCAATCGTCCAGCCGGCATCACCCATTAGAAGCGCAGTTTCTGCCGCAAAGCACCCATTGTTGCGGATGCTCGAAAAGAAGCAGTTGTAGGCCGGCGTCAATAGCGCCACACCGTCGCCCGGCCGCGTAAAGGCTTTGATGACCGCGGAGACGGCGGGGACCACGCCGGTGGTACAGAGCACTTCTTCGCGGCGGATCTGCCAGCCGTGGCGCCGGGCAAACCATCCTTGGAGCGCTTCGTACCAGTCGTCGGGCACTTTTTCGTAGCCGAAGACGCCGTGCCGGACGCGGTCGCTGAGTGCTTCAATGATGCAAGGGGCCGTACGGAAATCCATATCTGCTACCCAAAGCGGAATGACATCCGCGTCGGCAGAATCCCACTTGTAGGAACCGGTGCCCCGGCGCTCTGTCGGTTCGTCGAAGTTGAATGCCTTCATGCTGAAATTCCCCTTCATCGGTAACGAAAGCGGCTATTGTGCCGTACCGGTTTCAATGATGCAGTCCGATCCGCTGCGGCGGTGTTCGTCGAGAATCAATTTGCCGAGCGACTCGCAGCGGATGAGTCCGTGAATCGGGTTCTTGATGCTCGTTACCGAGCTGCGGATGTCCGCATTCACGGTGGAATACTCAAATCCGAGATCGCAGTCGGGATCCATCGTGCAGTTTTCAAGCACCAAATCCTCTGCATAGCAAAGCGGCTGAGTGCCCTTGATGCGGCAGTTGACAAGCTTCAGGCGCTTGGTGTGCCAGCCAAGGAATTCACCGTCAATTTCCGAGTCGTACACCGTAACGTCCTCCGAATTCCAAAAGGCGTCTTTGGCATGAATCTCGGCGCTGCGGATCACAATATTGCGGCAGTACTGGAAAGCATAGTTGCCGTGATGAACACAGTCCGCAATATCAATGTTGGCCGAATGCATGAAGAGATAATCGGCATGATCGGCCGACACGTGCCTGAGTTTGATATTGCGGCAGTTCCAAAGCGTTTCCATCGCATCGGATAGTTCTACATGCTCGAGGTCGATATTTTCCATGTCGCGGAACATCTTCGGCGCATCGATTCGGGTGTGCTTCATACGCACATCGTCGGCGTACCAGATGGCGGCGCGGGCGCCGGGCGAAAAGCGGCCGCCCTCGAGCACCACATGTTTGGCGTGCCAGAAGGGGTATTTGCCTTCGAAGAGGCAGTCTCGCGCAGTGATGTTTTCGACGTGCTTCAAGGCGGATTCGCCCGGGTGAATGACAACGTGGTCAAGCATGGCGCTGCGCAGCGCAAAAAGCGGGCGCTCACCGCCGTATTCGACATTTTGGAGGATCTGCATTTTTTGGGTCCTGTTTGAATGGTGAGGCTGGCCCGAAAAAACAATGCCGGCATCTGTTTGGGGCATCGGCGGCCAGCGAATATGAATCGCTTCAAACTCTAAGACCGCAGGCTTTAGCCCGCCCTGCTGATCACCGCAAAGAACTGTACGATTCTGCTCGAGCCTTCAAACCCCAAAAAAAACGGCTCGAACATGCGAAGTTCGAGCCGTATCGAGCGCCAATATGTCTCAAGCTTCAGAAGAAGGTCTGCAGGAGTGCATTGAAGGCCACCGCGAAGACGATCGTGATCGCCAAATTGGTCTTCAGGGCCACAACGACCGTGGCCGCGAGCGTCACGAGCGTCACAATGTTTGTCGTCATAAAGGCCGGCGCGGCGATGGAAATCATTACGCAGCAGGGTGCGGCATCCAGAATGCGCTGCATGCGCGGCGACACCGGATGGCGGCGCAGCACCAGCCAGCCGATCAGGCGTGTGGAGTAGGTGGCGAGCAGCATGCCGCAGATAACGATGAATTCCTGAAGCGACGGCAAGGCGAAAATAGTGCGAAGGGTATCGGACATCTTCATATTCTCCTTATTCACTCACCGCTGCCAGAACCAGACCGGTAATGGTGCCGAGGAGAATACTCCAGTGAAGCGGCACAAAGAGGCTCGACACAGCCGCGACGAGCGCCGAAGCCGCCATCGGCCCGGACTTGGAAAGCGCGGGCCGCATCGCAGCGACGAGACCGATGAAGGTGGCCGGGAAAGCCATCAGGAATCCCCAGCGGGTCAGGTCGCCGAGTGATCCGCCGACACCGGCGCCAATCGCAGCGACCATGAACCACGAGGTCCAAAGCGTTACGCCGACGCCCATGTGGTAGGCAAAGGAGAAGAGCTCAGCAGCAGGGCGCCCCGCCTTGCGGCGGCGATGCACTTCCTGCATGGATAGTGCCCAGGTCTCATCGCACATGACGAAAAAGGCGAGGAGACTCCTTGGCGTTGAAACCTTAGCGCTCTGCATAAAAGGCGTGAGCGCTGCGCCCAGCACAATGTGCCGGCAGTTGATCAGCCAAGTCGCGCAGACAATGACGATAAAGCTCGGTGCCGAGCTCCAGAGCGCTACAGCGGCAAACTCACTGCCGCCCGCAAAGTTGAAGGCACACATAATGGCCATGCCGATGGCCGAGAGCCCGTGTTGCGCGCCTTGCGTGCCGAGAATAAAGCCAAGCGGCAAAATGCCGATCATGATCGGCAGGGTTGATCGAGAGCCGGCCCAAAAGTCGGACCAAGCATCCTCATGGACCGCTTGGCTGACGACTTTGGAAGAGGGCTTAGTTTCTGAACCGGCTGACCCTGCGTCAGTTTGAACGCGCTCGGAAGACGTTCCGTCTTCTGCGGACAAGGCGCCTTCAGTAGGTTTTGTCATAGGGCAAGTTGGAAGTTTGATTGGGTGGAAGATCGATTCTAGGACTTCTGCGCACCGAAAAAGTGCATGCGGCTCAGGCATTCCTATTAGTGCATCAGACAAATTAGGTAATAGCTGACCAAACTCCATCTGGTCGTCTGCCGATCGGGCCGAGGGCCTGCCGCTCAGCACCTAATTACTTTGGCGGAGTTCTTTTGGTGGATAGGCATTGTTTGCACCTCGTTTTAGCATCCGAATCAGGTTGTTCCTCATCGGAGGTTGCATGTCAGTCGTCTTGCTGTTTGAAGCTCAGGTTCAGCCCGGGCGCCTTGAGGCATACGTCCATTACGCGCTTGAAGCTCAAAGGGATTTGGCTGCGGCTGACGGATGCCTTTCAACCGAACAGCTCATGGCTGTCGATGAGGCTCGCCGCATTATGGTGAAGTCCATCTGGCGCGACTCGGCTTCGGCTCAAGAGTGGAACCGCACCAACGGCGCGCTGCTCGCAGAGCGGGCAGCTCGTCTCTCACTCTTTGAAGATTATTCCGTATCGCTCCTTTGTCCTGCTGAATTCGCCCCGACAGCAGCGCCGGCGCCGACGATTCGCGAGGCTGCCGCTATAGCGAGCTGAGACGCACCAGAGGCGCTGAAGAAAAATTCCCTGCCGCCGCAGTCACCACCTCCATGTAGATCTCCGCACCCGACTGCGGCGGTTTTTTGCTTCGCCGACCCATTCGAGTCTTTGACGGACTGAGTCGGCACAAAAATATAAAAAGCTTCCCGATGCGCTCGGGCGTCGGGAAGCTTTTCCGGCAGTTTCAGCCGTCCACCGGGCTGGGCGCCCGGGGCGAGCATTGCTTTATTACTTAGCCGTCTTCAGATAAGCGTCTGCGGTCTGACCGGCGATGCGGCCGAACGTCACAATATCGGCCTGAGCGTTGCCGCCGAGGCGGTTGCCGCCATGGACGCCGCCCGTGACTTCACCGGCCGCAAAGAGACCCGGGATCGTGTGACCGGCAGGATTAAGCACTTCGGCCTTGGTATCGATCTTCACGCCGCCCATCGTGTGGTGAACAGCCGGCTGAACCTTGACGGCAAAGAACGGGGCGGTCTGCATGGCCTGCGGCATGTCGGCACGGCCGAACGCATCCTTGCCCGCAGCTTTCCCGGCCGCATAAGCCTTGAGCGTGGCTTCAAGCTCGGCCGCCGGCACGTTCATTGCCTTGGCGATTTCGGCGACGGTATTGCCCTTGACGGCCAGACCCATCGAAATGTAGGAGTCCATGAGCTTGGCGGACTTGCGGGTGGCATCATCCCAGAAGACCCAGGCGAAGCGGCCGGGCTGCTTGAGTTCGGCAGCCGAAACCACATCGCGCGTCAGGAGTTCATTGGTAAAGCGCTTGCCTTCGGCGTTGATCAAAATGCCGCCGTCGCCGCGCACGCTTTCAGAAATCAGCGTGCCGTCCGGCGCGGCCGTCGGATGCGCCTGAATCTGCTTCATATCCACGAGCGCTGCGCCGGCGTGTTCGGCAAGGATAATGCCGTCGCCCGTTGCGCCGGGCTGATTGGTCGTCGCATAACCCTTGAGCTTGGGCTGATACTTGACAAGCATGTCCTGATTGGCACCGAAGCCGCCGGTGGCGAGTACCACAGCCTTGGCATCAATCGTATAGACCTTGCCGTCCTTGGTCGTGGCTTTGACGCCCGCTACGCGGCCGTCCTTCATGATGATTTCGGTAGCTCGCGTCTGCGTGCGGACGTCCATCTTGCGGTCTTTGGCGGCCTTCCAGAGCACACGGATGACTTCCGGGCCGATGGCGGAGCCGTCTGTCGGACGGTGAGCGCGGGGATACTTGGCGCCGCCCGCACGGCCGACGGTATTGAGGTCAGCACCAAGTGAAACGAGCCAAGCGACGGCGTCTTTCGCATGGGTCGTCAGCGTGCGCACCAGCGCAGGGTCATTGAGGTTGTGGCCGCCCTTCATCGTATCGGCATAGAACTGATCGATCGTGTCGGGGATGCCGGCCTTTTTCTGTTGCGGCGTTTCCGCGGCATTGATGCCGCCTTCAGCACGCACTGTATTGCCGCCGATCATCGGCATCTTTTCCAAAACCACCACTTCGCGGCCGAGGTCGTGGAGCGTAACGGCTGCGGAAAGTCCCGCTCCGCCGGCACCAATCACGACGGCATCGGGATTAGCAAAAGCTGCGCCGACGGAAAGAGCCAGTGCGGCGGCAATGAAAGTGCACTTCATAAAGTATTTCTCCTTGAGGCTTTGCTCGGAATGCTTCCGAGTTTTTTTGTCGAAATGGTGCATCCGCGGCCGCACTCGGTCTGACGGCGGTTTTGGATGCATTGAATCTGTTCGACAGTATCCGCCTCGCGAGCGTCAGATGCGTTGAGAGATACTCAATTGCGCGTTGAGGTATTCTTTATGCCCTCATCGGTATACAGAAGATGACGGAATGATGCTTATCTTTTTTGAATACGCAATGCGAATTCAACAAAATCAATTGCTGAAGGCAAAGCGGGGCGCGCTTTAGGCAATACGAAAGCAAGCGGGCGTGCCGCCCAGCTGTCCGCGAGTTCGCGCACTTCTACCGGTGCGTTTGGCGGAACAGCCGACGCAGGGACGACTGCCGCGAGCGGCCCTCGAGCCACCAGTTCAACCAGAAGACTAAAGGAAGGGGCCTCAATAATCGGTTCAAAACGAAAGCCTGCGGCCAATGCTCGCTCTTTCATGGCTGCGGTCATTGGACTCGCGTCAGTGAGCGCAGCAAATCGAAGATTAAGGAGCTCCGCAAATTGAAGCGGCCGATTTTTAAACTGCTGAGCGGCGCAGGAGTCTCTGGGCAGAATCACCACATGGCGATCTTCGACAAATGGAACGAGTTCGAGCTTCGTCCGATATGCCGGCGAAAGTTCCCGAATACCGCCGATGAGTCCCAAATCGGCTTCGCCGGTGAGCACTGCCTCAGGCGTCAATGAACTTCGGTGTTCAGTTAATACGGCGCGGAAACTTGAATTTTCGCGCAGATAATCGGCCGCGATTCGGCAGAGAAAATTCTGCAGCCCTGTGCTGTTTGAAAAGATGCGAAGCGGCTCCGGATCATGCTTTGAAAAGGGATTTAATCGCGCGTCGAGCGCCGCCGCTTCTGTAAGAATGGGTACTGCAGCTTCGGCCAATGCGGTTCCGGCTTCAGTCGGCACAAGACCTTTCCCGGTCCGCGTGAAAAGCTGTGCGCCGATGCCGTCTTCGAGTTTCCGGAGACGAAGACTGACGGCTGAAGTTGTCAAATGTGCCGCTTCACCGCTCGCTGACAAACTGCGCGTACGCATGAGAATCAAAAGAAGGCGCAGATCAGAGAGTTCATAGTGAAGCGGCATGTTTTTTGATACCAATCGAGATGCATTGACAGCAAATACAACTTTCGTTTTATGAAATTGTATGCAATTGCGGCACGAAAAGTCTTGCTTTGAGAGCAAGTACTCCCGCTAAGTCTTGTTGTGCGGCAGTAACAGCGTAAATATTCAGGGCAAAAGGAACTTTAAGTCAAACGCAGCGCGGCATAAGGCATTCAATCGGCCAAGTACTTCAGATTGAATCTTTCTGCAGCTCACAATAGTTCAATCGCTTGCGGTTCTCTGCGCCGTCTTCAGCTTTGATCTTAGTATTCCTGCTTACAAAACCTGCTCAATAAGAATTCTTCATCCCATTGCATCACAATATTCTCTTTCTCGATATGTCTAAACGGTCTGATCGAACACGACTTTGAATAACTTATTTCTCAAGTGAGATATTGCTTTTGAGAATAAATTTGGTATTATTCGTTCCAACAAGACTTTTCCCTTTTTCGGAGAATAATATGTCCGATGATAAATTCGTAAATGAACTGACCCAGATTGAAGAAGAACAGCGTGCCCTGGATGCTCGCCGCGCCGCGATTAAGAAGCAGGTTGTGGAACGCGTAAAGGTCATGATCCGCACGTACCATCTCACGACGGACGACATTACTGTTCCCGCTCCGGGCGAACAAGACGACGACGGCCGCATGGTCAAGTACCGCGATGCCGACGGCAATACCTGGACGGGCCGCGGCCGCAAGCCGAAGTGGCTCATTGCCGCCATCAACGCCGGCGCCAAGCTTGATGATTTCCGCACCTATGCGGATCGCTCTGCTGAAGAACTCTGATTTTCTGCAGCATGACCAAAAGCGGAACTTCCTCGAGTGAAGTTCCGCTTTTTTATTCCTTTATTCCTGTTCACGGCACGCTCAAACCGTCTCTCGATACGATTCAGCAGCTGGTTTTGCTGAGGAATGAACCTCGGCACTCCTTCTCAGATTTACTAATGACTGAACCGCGCCGGCGATAGAGAAGGGGGATGTCGGTTTAAAGAAGTAGGATGCACCGCTTCATCGGCATAATCATTTAGAAGTATTTTCCCCGCCTTAGGGCAAGCCGTTCGCAAAGCCGAAACGGAAGGGATGAATGATCAGTCGTCCAATCAAAAAAACTTTTGTCGCTGTCGGATCATCGGCTGAGCGGCTTAGAGATGAATCATTGCATTCCATGTTCTGAGCGTAATAGGCAATACCTTGCACGGAATGGAGCGGTCGTCCTTAAAGATTTGATCAAAAATCAGCATGAACCGAATCTGATCAATCAGATCGCGGGATCACTTCTGCAGTTTGCACAATGCAGCTCTTTGCCCTGCAGATCTATTGCTGCTTGTGAAAATCTTTTGGTTACGCTATGAACGAACAAAATATCAATCCGGGTATCTTTGGGCTCGGCAGTCCGAATAATGCCTACAGCCAATATTTCTCCGGCCGCAGCTGGCTCAAAATGCTCACCGTCGAGCGTTTGGTGACGGCCAACGTCACTTTCGAGGCAGGCTGCCGCAACAACTGGCACGTGCATCATAAGGGCGGACAAATTCTCCTCGTTACGGCCGGCCGCGGGTGGTACCAGGCGTACGGCGAACCTCCCCGCGCACTGAAGCCGGGCGACGTCGTCAGCATTCCGCCGGAAGTCAAGCACTGGCACGGCGCAGCAAAAGATTCGTCTTTCGCCCATATTGCCATTGAAGTTCCGGCCGAAGGCTCGTCAAACGAATGGCTCGAACCTGTTTCAGACGAAGACTATGCAAAGCTCTGACGAATGACGCAGACCGCCGGCAGGGATGCTTGACCCTAAAAACGCAAAGCCGTCATCAGCGGTCTGAACGGTTGGCTGACGACGGCATGTCGGGTTTTCTCCGCAGTTTCTCCTCCAGAATAAAGGACCGCGCAGAGGGGTTTTCGGGCGGACTGCTTTATCCCAGAGCGACCAAATCGCATCCGGGCGGAGCGGAAAGCGTTGCAGTCATATAGAGAATGCGTCCGTCATGCGGGGCATGAATCTGCGCGAGCTCAGCGCCCTCGAAATCTTCGAGATGTCCGAGCAGGTCACCCTTAAGCACATCGTCGCCCGCCTTGACGCGCGGGAACCAAAGACCATGCTCCGAATGGGACAGATAGGTCGCAAAGGGCGCCTCACGCTGGGCGTTGTTAATCGGCGCCCTGCCGTCAATGACGCCAAGGTGCGCGAGGAGCGCCTTGAGATCTTCAAAGTAGGCGTCGACTTCTTCGGGCTCCCAGAGTCCGCAGGCGCCGCGCTCGATGAGAATGGACGGCGTGCCGCGAATCGCTGCGCTGTTGTAGGCGCCGGTGGATGCCTGAGATAAAACCCGGACAGGGACGCTGAGCACCTGAGCTGCCGCACGGGCCTTTGCGGTCACTTCCGGCGCACAATTGCCGGGCACATAAACATAAGGGGAGAGCTTTTCAAAGAGGTCTCCGCCGTGGAGATCAATATAGAAATCTGCTTCGTCTTGGAGCCTGGTGATCGCCCAGGCCGTCTTTTCCGACGCAGACCCTTCCGGATTCCCGGGGAACATGCGGTTGAGGTTCATCCCGTCTTCGGGGAAGATCGCCTTGGCGCGTTCCTTTAGGGCAGATGGATTGCAAAGCGGAAGGACCGTGACCGTCCCGGCAATATCGGCCTCGGCCAGAAAGGCTCTGAGTTTTCTGGCGGCCAAAATGCCGGGATATTCACTGCCGTGAATGCCGGCTGTGATCAGCACGTGCGGTCCCGGGCGGCTCCCCGATGTGCGGTATCCGCGCAGCGTGACGCCGCCCTCGATTTCAAACGATTCAATCATTGTGGGTTTTTCCTCGCAATGGTCAATAAAGAACTTGTCCCTGAACGTGCATCACATCACCGTGCGGCGTGCCGATTTCTTCATCTCGCTCCATGCGGGCTTCAGCTTGCGGATCCGGAGCGCCGTGAATGCCGATGCCCATCACGGCGCGCAGCAGATCGCGGGCGTAAGCGTTGCGGATGTCGCCGATTCTGCTCATATCATCAACGGCTTCCACAAAGCTGCCGTTGTGCAGGAACCGCACGCGGTCGCAGAAATAGGTAATGGCGGTCAAGTCGTGGGTAATGAAGACGTAGCTGAGATTCAGTTCACGCCGCAGATCCTTCAGAAGGTCCATTACTTGAATCTGCGTTGCCGCATCGAGAGAGCTAATTGCTTCATCGAGCAGAATGAAGCGAGGCTTCAGAGCAACGGCGCGGGCAATGCACACGCGCTGGAGCTGGCCGCCCGAAAGCTCATGCGGATAGCGGGTGAGAAAGCTTTCGTCGAGGCCGACCCGTTCAAGGAGTTCAATGGTTTCCCGGCGCTGAGCTTCTCGGCTGATGACTGCGCCCTTCAAGCGCAGGGCGCGGAAGGACTCTCCAATAATGCCCTGAACGCGAAAGCGCGGATTGGCCGAAGTGGTGTAGTCCTGAAAAACAATGGAAATACTCGACTGAATGCGGGCTCTGTCGGCACGCGGGAGGCGCCCGTAGAGATCGAGCCCGTCGAGACGAACCGTGCCGGAGTCGGGCGCAAGCAGTCCGCAGAGGACGCGCCCAAACGTCGATTTGCCCGAACCCGATTCGCCGATGATGCCGAGGCATTCGCCTTCCTCGAGGTTGATCGAAAGGCCGTGGAGCACTTCCTGACGTTCACGGCCGAAGAGCCGCGTCTGATTTTCCTTGCGGAACGAAACGCGGATGTCTTTTGCTTCAAGCAGCATGAACTTTTTCTCCTCGAATGGCCCGGCTGAAGGTCGACATGACTGAGAGATGCCGATCGATGAGTTCGCGCGTATAGGGGTCCTTCGCATGCTCAAAGATGTCTTCGGGCAGACCGCGCTCAACGGCAAGGCCACGATGCATGACGACGAGCTTGTCCGAAATGAGCGAGAGCACGCCGAGATCATGCGAGATGAAGATCATCGCTGCACTGCGGGACGTTTTAATGCGCAGAAACTCCTGCATGATGGCGTACTGACTGATGGAATCGATAGCGGTTGTCGGCTCGTCGCAGATGATGAGGGACGGCTTCAGGGCGAGCGCGAGACCGATCATCACGCGCTGGAGCATGCCGCCCGACATCTGATGCGGATATTTGCGCAGCACATCCTCCGGGTCACGAATCTTCATGAGTTTAAGCACTTCAATCGATTTGGCCCGAATTTCGGCGCTGCTCCAGTCCGTATGTTCCTGAAAGGTTTCTGCCATCTGAGCGCCGATGCGGTAGAGCGGATCAAAGCAGCTCATGGGATTCTGCAGCACCATGCAGATCCGTGAACCGCGAAGACGGCGCAGTGCATCGGCATCTTTTTCGAGCAGGCTTTCCCCCTGAAAGAACACCTTGCCGCGAACTTCAAACGAACGGTCTAGAAGCCCCAGCATGGCCTTGGCGGTCATGGATTTGCCGGAGCCCGATTCGCCGAGAATGCCGAGACACTCTCCGGGCGCCACGGAAAAACTGACGCCTTTGACGAGTTCGGCGGACTTCTTGTCCTGATGGAAGGTGACGTACAGATCCTGCACGTCGAGTACAGACTGCTGAGACATCACAGACGCACCTCCTTGGGATCAAGGGCGTCGCGAAGGCTGTCGCCCAAGAGGTTGAAGGCGCCGACGAGCACGACGACGGCAATGCCCGGGACGAGCATTTGTTCGGGATTGGAGATCATGACGTTCTTGGCTTCGTTGAGCATCGCACCCCATTCCGGCATCGGAGCCTGAACGCCGAGACCGAGGAAGGAGAGCGTGGAGATGTTCAGAATGGCCCAGCCCGTGTCAAGACTCGCGAGAACGGCAAGTTCGGCAGCAATGCAGGGCAGCATGTGATGCGTGAGGATGAAGTAATTCCCTGAACCGATGGACTTGGAGTACAAAATAAAGTTCGATTCGGTGTATTTCACAACCGCCGTTCGAATCATTCGGGCATACCAAGCCCATTTGATGAAGATATTGGCGATGATGACGTTCTCGATGTTCACGCCCATGAGCGCCACCACGGCGAGAATCATGATTTGCGACGGGAAGGAGAGCATCACGTCGACCACGCGCATGATGAATTCATCAATCGGTCCGCGGAAGTAGCCTGCCAAAACCCCCATCAGCAGTCCCAGCCCAATCGTGCCGGCCATGGTGAGGAGCGACAGGAAAAAGGTCGGACGAATACCGTAAAGCATGCGTGAGAAAACGCAGCGGCCGAGCTGATCGGTGCCGAGCGGATACTCCCATGAGGGTGAAGCGAACTTCATCAGAATGTTGTTTTCATACGGGTCATGCGGCGCAAGCAATGGCGCGAAGACGCCAGCAAAGACCGTAAGCAGAATCACGACCAGGCAGAACTGCGTGACCGGATTGCGCAGAAAAACTCTAAGCATTTCAGGCCGTCTCCTGTTTGCGCAGACGCGGATCGACCGCGCACTGGATGATGTCGAAGAGGAGGTTGAAGATCACGAAGAGCACGCCCATCATGAGCACATAGGCTTGAATGACCGGGTAGTCGCGATTGAAGATCGACGTGATGCAGAGTTTGCCGAGACCGGGCCAGGCAAATACGTTTTCCACAACGATCGTGCCGGCAATCAGCTGCGGAATTGACATGCCGATGGCGGTCACGCACGACTGGAGCGAATTCTTGAGCACGTGTTTGACGAGAATCGAACCTTCCTTGAGTCCGCGAACGCGTGCGTAAAGCACATAGTCTTCACGCATGTTTTCAAGCATGTTGTTGCGGATCAGGCGGATATAGGTCGAAATGTAGGTTAGCGCCACCGTAAAGGCAGGCAGGATCAAATGGGCAAAAGTGCCCGAGCCGCTCGTCGGCAGCAAATCGAGCTTGATGGAGACGAACCAGATAAGGAGCAGACCCACCCAGTAAGCGGGCATGGCCGTCGTCGCAAAGACGATGCCGCGCATGATCCGGTCAAACCAGCTGTCTTTATAGACGGCAGAAAGAAAGCCAATGGGGAGACTCAGCACGATCACATAGACCAAGGAGAGGCCCGCAAGTGACAGGGTGGCCGGCAGACAGCGGCCAAGTTCGCCCAGCACCGTGCGGGACGGGTTGGTGTAGCTCACGCCGAAATCACCCTGGAGGCAATTCCAAACCCAGTCGACATAACGCACGAAAAACGGCCGGTCCAGACCCAATTCCGCACGGACCTGCGCGATGGCTTCCGGCGTAATGACGGGCGTCTGTCTTACGCGGAGCGCAACTTCCGCCGGGTCTGACGGGATGAGATTGATGAAGATGAAGCAGAAAAACGAGATGACGAAGAGCAGCGGAATCGTTGCCAGCAGTCGTCGGATGATGTATTGGCGCATAGAAAGACAAATCCTCGGCGCCAAGCTTCCATAAACGGAACGGCGCAGTCGAATAGGGGCTCGACCCTGCATGCATGCGTTCGAGCCCCTGCGGCATCAGAAGCGGTTACTTCCAATACATGTCGGCGAAAGGAATCTCGTATTGGTTCGAGAGGAAGCCGACGCCGCCCAGTTCAGCATTGAAAAGCGCTTTGTTGGTTTCGTATGAAATCGGCAGATAGACCGCGTCTTCGTGCAGGTGCGTGAGTACGTAGCGATAGAGTTCGCGGCGCTCCTTTTCATCCGTGCTCGTCAGGATCTTGGTGATGGCCGCGTCGATTTCATGCTTGTCAGGGAGACCGAGCTGAGCTTCATAGTCGCCGTAGACGCGCTGACGCATGGCGGCGAGCGAAGACTGCGGATCATAGGGCGTTCCCCAGCAGATATTGAAGACCATGTCGAACTTGCCGTTCTTCATGTTGTCGCGATAGGACTGTTCTTCTTCGCCGCGGATCGTGATTTGCATGCCGAGCTTGCCGAATTCGCTCTGGAGGTATTCAGCAATCGTCTTTTCAGAAACCGAATTGGAGTTGTAAAGGAGCCCGAGCGCCAAGGGCTTCCCGTCTTTGACGGCAGGCGCGCGCTTGCTGTCACGCTTGTAGCCGGCTTCTTCAATCAGCTTGGCGGCTTCCTTCATGTCGTACTTATAGGGCTTCAGATCGATATCGCAGTACGGAATCGAAGTCGAATAGAGCGTGTCAGCACCCGGCTCAAATCCGTGGAAGACGCCCTGTGAGATCACCGACTTGTTCGTCGCATGTTGAATGGCCGTGCGGATCTTCTTGTCCTTGAGGACATCGTTGGTGGTATTGAGAACGATCTGGCGGGTCGACGTGGGCGAAGAAACAGCAATCGAGAACTTCTTGCTGTCGCGGTACTTATTGAGCGCGTCAGCGTCGATCATGTTCTTGCCCCAGATGAGGTCGACTTCGCCTTTTTCAAGCGCCAGAATACGCGTCTGATTGTCAGGAATGACCTTCACGACGATGCGCTTAATGGCGGGTTTCGTGCCCCAGTAGTCCGGATTGGCTTCAAAGACGGAGTATTCGTCAACCACGTGCTCTTTAAGCACATAGGGACCGGAGCCGATAAAGGCGGTAAGACCGTTCTTGGTCTTGCCGTCCTTCATGACGTTGGGCGAAACAAAAGCAAAGGGGCGTGTAACCGCAAGCTCCGTGAGCATCGGGTAGTAGGCTTCCTTCATCTTAATAACGAAGGTATTGGCATCGGGCGCTTCTACGCCTTCGAGAAGACGCATCATTTCAAGCCAGGAGTGACGCGTTTTGTTGTCAATCAGCGCATCAAAGTTCGCCTTAACGGCATAGGCGTCAAGCACGTGGCCGTCGGTGAACTTTAGGTTCGGGCGAATTTTGAAGGTGTACACGCGGCCGTCGGGCGAGATGTCCCAGCTTTCGGCAACTGCTCCGTGATACTTGCCGTCATTGCCAAGGGTGACGAGCCCTTCAAACACCATTTCCTGAGCGAACATTTCGCCGGCATAAAGGTGCGGATTCAGATCGCGAAGATCACGGTAATTGACGAATACCAGAGTGTCTTTACCCTGAGCTGCTGCGTGAACAGGCGTCGGCGAAGTAAAAAGAACAGTACCAGCGAGGAGCGTCATGCAGACAGCGCTGCCAAGCGCACGGCGGGTAAGGCGGAAGGGCTTCATTAGCAAGGTCCTTTCGTTGAGAATAAAAACGAGAACTGTTATCGATTATACGGAAAGCCCTTTGAATGTTTAGATTCGTAAATTCGCTAACGTTTACGTACCAGTACACCTGTGTTAGAAATCGTGTGAAGCCAGAACAACCTTGATAAACAATAAAACTATCGTGCCTTGATATCGTTGTGAACGATGTAGATAGCTAATTAGTCATGCGCCAATTCATGGCATTTTTATTGTTGTATCGCCCAATCAGGGTTTGTTCTTAGCGCATTAATGCAAGATTTTTGACTAATGAAAACCCGGTCTCTCGCGCCCTTCGAAGGCTCGAACGAGCGGCACAGGATAGAGGTCGGCCGCTGGGATGCATGAATTGAAGGGTTGATGAGAAGCGGTTCTATGGCAAGCCATAGCCGCTTAAGCTTCTGCAGAATTGGACGGAACGAAGAAAGAGCGGGTCTGCGTTCCGTCAAACCATGTGAACACTCAAGCTCGAAGAGGTTCCGTTGATTCTTGCTGATCCTCTGAAATGGGTTCAAAAGCTAGGCGCTCAGCCTTCGGCCTGAATCATCGGCTCCGCTCTTTGGATTCGGCAGCCGCAGCGTGCTCAAAGATGCGGTCTACCCAGATGCCGTCGGCTTCGATGCGTTTGGGCTGCAGATGATCGTCATCCCGATACCAAGCCTGCAGATTGCATTTTTGCTCTGGGCAGACAACAGGGGTGGGGTCAATATATTCAGCCGCGTCACCAAGAATCCTTTGGATTTCTTCATTGCCGCGCTTCCAGTCATCGGCTGCAGGGAATGGCTGCACCATGCCGACGGCGTCGCCCGTAATGCGGTTGACGTGCTTCAAAGGATCGTAAATGCCTTGCTGACCGCCGACATTCGGCGTCCAAGGGTAATCCAGCATGACATAGACCTTCAGGTCTTTCCGAGTCTCGAGGAGCGGCCGGACCGTTGCGGCCACCTCGTAAAACTCTTCCTCCTTAATTTTGCCGCCCCACATGCTGCCGATGACGAGCGTGTGTACACGCTTGTCTGCCACAATCGCTTTCACTGCACGGGCATAGTCCCCCATGCGCTGGTCATTGAAAAGGAACCATCCGGCTTTGGCAATCATGCCGAAGTTGACATGCTCGCGTTCACTAAGCCGCTGAGCGCGCAGATAGTACTGCGCCATATGAGAGTCGCCAATGAAAATCAATGACGGGAATGCATTGGGGTTGGGGGTGGCAATATCCACGCCCTCATATTTGAATCTGGGGGCCTTTTCAAAGCCGTCCCATTCATTCTCTGCACGAACAGAGATCACCTTATCCTCAAATTTAAGCGAACGCTGAGGGAATCCGTCCGTTTGGCGAATAGTCTCTCCGAGTGCCAGCATTGAGATTAAGCCAGCCAATAGGAGAAGAACGGCTTTGCCTGAACTGCGGCAGCGGCGAATAGGATTTTCGACACAAAAATATACGAATGCCGCAATGACAAAGCTCAGTGCCAATGCGGCAGTCAATACGGCGGGTGAGGCATCCGGCACAGCGATAAAGAGATACGCCAAAAGCGGCCAATGCCAGAGATAAAGTGAATAGCTGATCAGCCCGACAAAGGTCATGGGCCGCCAGCAAAGAAGGGTACGGTTGAAAAGGGCATCGGGTTCGGCCGCGATGACCAGAACGGCGCCGAGAACCGGGATCAGCGTGATAAGCCCGGGATGCGCTGCGCTTTCAGCAACGAGCGCCATCGGAAGAACGATCATCAGGATGCCGGCAATGGAGAGCCCATTGCGGACATTTTGGGAAAAACGCGATGTGCTAAAGCCAATGAAGGTTTCAGAATAAGACAAAAGAATGCCGGCACCTAATTCCCAAAAGCGAGTCAATGGGAAGTAGAAGGCAAAATTGCGATCAGAAGAAGCGAGACAGGCTGCGAGTGAACCCAATGCAATGAGAGCAGCAGCAATGCCGATCATCTTTACAGAACGGCTAAATCGCCAGATCAGCGTACAGATGATCGGAAAAACAATGTAGAACTGTTCTTCAATCGCCAGGCTCCAAAGGTGGAGCAGGGGTTTGCGCAGTGCATCTTCCGTGAAATAACCAATTTCACTGAGAAGCTGGAAATTTTGAATGAAGAGCGTGCTCGCATCAATGTGCATTCCCAAATTGGCATATTCATCTGGGAGAAGAATGAACCAGCCGACTGCAGCCACAAAAATGAGCAGCAAAATGAGGTTGGGAATAATGCGCTTGATGCGCTTCTCATAGAACTCAAGGTAGCTAAAGGAGCCGTTCGCTATGCCGCGGAAAATGATGCCTGAAATCAGATAGCCGGAGATGACAAAAAAGACATCCACCCCAAAGAAGCCCCCGGGTATCAGAGACGGAAACGCGTGGAAGATCAGTACAGGCAGAACCGCCAGCGCGCGCAGTCCTGTAATGTCGTTTCTCCATAATTTGGGGCGGCTGGCGGCGGTCATCGGGTTCATGGTCTTCAGCGGCCGCTTAAGGTCAAAGGCTCGCGGCGCAATGTTTGTTGGGATCATTGGAACAGCTCTTCGGGCTGGCGCAGAATCATATCGGCTGATGAGCTAAGGCGTTGTGCCTAAGTTCATGAGAAATGCAACGACTTGATGCACAGAATGGTTCTGTGCCCGCAGGCTCTGCAAACGTGCCCAGCTCATTCCCGACTGCATTGCGCTCCAGGCTTCACAAAATAGAGAGCTCGTCTGCCGCGAAGCAAACGAGCTCTGAAAAGCAGTTAAAGGAACAAGCGGCATGCCTTCAACAGCGGGCGCCTGTCCAAGCCTCTTTATGAGAAGAGCGGAATTAAGCCGTAAATGAAGATTGCCAGAATGACCACCGGAATCACAAAGCGGACAAACTGGTACCAAAAGTTATAAACGGAGCCATGGAGCTTTCCGCCGTTGGTAATTTCATCGAGCGCCTGATTCTTCATGACCCATCCGACATAAACCGCAGCGCCGAGTGCAGTCACAACGAAGCAGATGTTGCCGGATATGAAGTCATAAGCATCGAAGACGGAGCGATTCAGGATCCGTACATCGGCGAGTGGTCCGTCGCTCAGAATGCAGGGCAGGTTGCCGAAGATGAAAGTGAAGATCAATGCAGTGTTGATGGCATTGAGGTAGCAAAAGCCAAATTTTTCATGCAGCACCGAGATGATGACCTGATAGATGGTAATGGAGGTGGTCAGGGCAGCAACGACGAGCAGCAGGAAGAACACAATGGCGAAGAAATTCCCAAAAGCCATGTGCGAGAAAGCAATGGGAAGCGTCTTAAAGACGAGCGAAGGACCGGAATCCGGGCTCAGGCCGGCGCTGAAAAGCGACGGAAAGATCATGAAGCCAGCCAGGATGGCGATCAGCGTGTTGATGATGCCGGTAATGACGGCGGTCTTCACCATGCTTTCGTCTTTCTTGAGATGGCTCGAAAGGGTGATCATGACGCCGAAACCAAGGGATAGTGCAAAGAACACCTGCCCGAGCACGTCAAGGAGGAGCTTGCCCGAAAGTTTGCTGAAGTCGGGCATCAGATAAAAGCGCACGCCTTCCCAAGCGCCGTCGAGCGTGAGATTGCGGGCAACCATCACGATGAGGCAGAGGAAAAGCAGCGGCATTAAGAATTTCACCGATCGTTCAATGCCCGCGATAATGCCCTTGCGCAGAATCACCCAGTTAATCAGCACAAAGACGGCTGTGCAGATGGTGATCATGAGGGGAGCTTGCTCAATATTGGCGTGGTAGAAGGTGCTCGTCAGTTCTTTGGTGACCGGCGAAGAAAGGTCAAGACCGCCCTCAATGCCAAAAAGTCCAAGGAGGAGGTGGTAGATGTAGGTTATGACCCAGCCGCCCAACGGCATGTAGTAGGACAAGATGCCGAAGGCACCGAGAATGCCTGTGTAGCCGAAGAACTTCCAGAGCGGAGAGTATTTAGAGCCCTCAGGCACAAAGGCGTCGATGCTGTTGGCCTGCCCGCGGCGGCCAATGACATTTTCGACGAGGATGATGGGAATGCCCACAAAAAGCATCACCAAAATGAACATCAGGACGTAGGCACCGCCGCCGTTCTGACCAACGAGATAGGGGAAGCGCCAAGTTGCGCCGAATCCAATCGTAGCGCCCGCTACGGTCAGAATATAGGTCAGACGACTGCTCCAGGTTTGTCGTTGTTCCATGCCGTATCCTTTTAATTGTTTATGCAGGATGGATGTCGAGGGTATCCGCATCCCGCATATGCCTGCCGTCATTCCATACGGATGCCGGCAGGTGTTTGAAGCAGCGGAGTCGGTATGAAAGCCAACGATGAAGCACCTCAGTTCTGCGCTATAAGCCGCGCGAACTGATCCAAACTGCAAAAGACGTAAGTTTATACGATGCGCAAGGCGCGCCGCCGTTTGCGCACCAAGCTAACTCGTATTCATACCTGCAGGTTTCGGCAGGTGTTCAGTATCGGCGATTTGGTCAAAATATTATTCAACATAATAGCCGTTATGTTGAATAACGAAGATTTCATCCGATTTTCTCATCCGTATGAAGATTTATACTGTCGTTCTTACGGTGCTCATACAGCTTCATTTTTTTCAAATAAAACGGAGAGCTTCAATGCGTCAGTGTATGGATGCAGAAAATCTGCATCGCCGCCTGAAAAAAATTCTGGGTCAAGTCCAGGCCATTGACCGCATGATTGATGAAGATGTCCCCTGCGAAGATGTCCTCGCACAAATCAATGCTGCCAAGTCAGCCCTGCACGGCTGCGGCCGCGTTGTTCTTGAGGGACATATCAAACACTGTGTGCGTGACGGCATTGAACATGGTGATGCCGACAAAACCATTGACAGTTTTACCAAAGCGGTTGAACGCTTCGCCAACATGACTTAACGGCCTGTTGGTTTGACGTACTTCCCAACGATATGAGCGGCTATTTGCCGCTCTTTTTTTGCAGAGCGGCCGGATGCGCTCAAAGGAACTGCTCGATTTCACTTGCGTACCGGTACCCCTATAGGTATCATGCGTACGAAACGAATACCCATGGGGGTATATCGAAACGGGTTTTCGGTCAGCCTAAACGAGGTCGAAAACGCGGCAAAACTCATCTCTCTGCAGTCATGAAATACTTCGTCAGCAAACTCGTCGATGGCCTTGAATATCTTCTCGGGCTCGGCGGCATGAAACGCGACATCGCCTTTCTCATTATTTCGGGCGCTGCCCTCTTACTAAGTCTCTTTGACGCTCCGCTTCCCTTCTCCGCCGCCTGGGTAGCCATCATCCTCTGCGGCGTGCCGATTGTCACCGAAGCCTTCATCGGCATCATTACGAAATTCGATATCAAAGCGGACCTTTTGGTCTCCCTTGCCCTGATTGCCTCGGTCATTATTGGAGAAGATTTCGCAGCTGGCGAAGTGGCGTTCATTATGCAGTTGGGGAGTCTCCTCGAAGAACTCACCGTTGCCAAAGCTCGTGCCGGCATTGAAAAGCTCGTGCACCTCACACCTCAGAAAGCTCGGTTAATCACCGCTCAGAACGAGCAGATCATGCCGGCCGAAGCCGTTAAAGTGGGCGACCTCCTCCGTGTTCTGCCCGGGGAAACGATTCCGGTTGACGGCGTGATCATCTCGGGTCATACATCCGTAAATCAAGCCGTTATGACCGGTGAATCGCTTCCTGTTGACAAAGCGCCCGGCGACGAAGTCTCGAGCGGTACAGTCAATCAATTCGGTGCTTTTGACATGCGTGCTGCCAAAGTAGGCGAAGACAGCTCCATTCAGCGCATGATTCGCCTGGTTCAGTCGGCTGATGCCGGCAAAGCCAAGATTGTCGGCATTGCGGATCGCTGGGCCACTTGGATCGTCGTCATCGCCCTAACCTCTGCCGCTCTAACTTGGTTTTTCACCGGCGAAATTATCCGCGCGGTGACGATTCTCGTCGTTTTTTGCCCTTGCGCATTGGTCCTGGCGACGCCGACGGCCATCATGGCTGCCATTGGTAACGCAACGAAACACGGTTTTCTCGTCCGTGAAGGCGACGCGCTCGAACGTCTGGCTGCAGTTACCAAGATCACTTTCGATAAAACAGGGACGCTCACTTACGGAGCGCCCAAAGTGGTGCATGTTGAATCGATTTCTGCTGATTTCACTGCGGATGACCTCTATGCCGTCTGCGCTGCTGCAGAACAATTCTCCGAACATCCGCTCGGCAAAGCGGTAGTGCGGTGCTTTAAGAGCGACGTGAGAGCCGACATTGATCCGTGTGAAGCTTTTGAAATGCTGCCGGGCCGAGGCGTCAGTGCCTCCGTTAATGGTCATGCCGTATTGGCCGGCAGCCGGGAGCTCCTTGCTGAACACGGCGCGGCAGTGCCCGAAGAAGCTGAAGCCGCGGTTCAAACGCATCTGAGTCAGGGCCACACGATTGTTTATATTGCCGTCGATCAGAAAATGGTCGGCTACGCAGCGCTCGCCGATACCGTACGAAATGAAGCGGCTCAAATGGTTGCAGCTCTTGAAGGGCTCCATGTTTCGCCCGTGCTCTTGACCGGCGACCATCACAGCGCCGCCCAAGCCATTGCCGGGGAACTCGGCATTCGCGATGTACACGCCAACTGCCGTCCTGCAGACAAATTGAACTGGATCAGCACCTATCAAAAGCGTCTGGAAAACGTCTGCATGATCGGCGACGGCATCAATGATGCCCCTGCTCTGAAGAAAGCCAATGTCGGTGTTGCCATGGGCGGCATTGGGAGCGACATTGCCGTGGATGCTGCTGACATTGTGCTCGTCGATGACGATGTCAAAGAGCTGCCGCACCTCATTGCGCTCTCTAAGCGCATGCTGACAACCATCAAGGTGAACATGAGTTTCTCGATGATTTTGAACTTCATCGCGATCATTCTGGCGATGCTGGGCATTCTCAATCCGGTCGTCGGCGCACTGGTGCACAATGCCGGCTCGGTACTCGTCATCATCAACTCGGCCTTCCTGCTCAAATGGAAGCGCCGGTCAGCTTAAAGCTGCTCGCTTTTTGAAAATTGGGCTGATGCATTGCTGCGGTGCATCAGCCCAGTTCGTAAAGATAACGGCGTTGTCGGCTCAAAGATCATGCTCGGAAATGATGAGATGCTCTGAAATCTCATCAGTCCCTTTAAACCGTCAACGCCGTTTTATGCGCAGCCTTCTCTCCCAAGGTTTCTAAGGCGAAAGAGCCAAATACCGCAGAAGCGCCTTGGCTCTCGCCCGCAAAAACCAATTAGAAGCGGTGCTGCAGACCGACCGTTCCGAAGATCTGATTGAAGCGGTCAACCGTATCGAGCAGCTTGTCGCCGTCAGAATATGAGACGCCCGAATAAAGCTGCGTGCGCTTGGAGAGGTTGTAGTAGTACATGAGCGAAGCCTGATAGGCCGTGCCCTTCGTTTCCTTCATGTTGGTTGAAATGCCCTTCCAATCGGCGTTAATGACGCCCAGACCTGCGCTGAAGAAATGAGCTCCCATCGGATAACCTACGCTCACGAAACCGACTGTCAGGTCCATGCCGTCTTCGGAATCGGCGTAATTCGTTTCCCCGCCGACGCCTTTAATCATATTGGCCATGTCCGGCGCACCGCCGATTCGCCAATCATTGCTGCCTTTGTAGAAAATAGCTGAAACAGCGGGCCCTCCGAAATCGTAGCTCCCGAGGACATGAATGCCGGTCGTTTCGTTTTTGCGAGGTTTCGTGCCGTCAGTATGGCTGGGACGCTCCCAGTTGAGCACCGTACCGATACGAAGTGACTGACCCGTCCACCCGAAGGCGGCCTGAATCACATGGTTGTTGTTGGACCAACCGTATTCAGTTTCTTCGCTGCTCGAACCATTGGAATAAAAGCCCTGAACGAAGAATCCGTCGTCGCCGTTCGTACGGAAGGCGATGGCATTGTCCATTTCACCCACGTTGTAGACCATGGTGGCCGGTGCCATGCCGGGCAGTCCGGATCCCGTCATGTTCGCGCGGAGCTTGCGGAAGACCGAATACGGGTCGGAAGCACACGTGAAGGTTGAAATTCGGCCCATTGAAACTTCAATCTGACTGTTGCCCGCATAAAGACGAGCTACGCGATTGAAGAGACGGTCGTTTTCCCACATGGCGCCTGAATCAGTGCTGTAGCCGCTTTCGAGCTGAAACCCCACATAAAGACCGTTGCCCAAATCTTCGCGGCCGGTAATGCCGAAGTGCGAATCGGTCGGCGTCTGCTTGTATTGCGCCATACCGACATTGCCGTTGTCGGCTCCTTCAGTCTTTTGATAGTAAAGACCGGTGGCAACTAAACCGTACACATTAATGTCAGCTGCTTGAGCGGCAAACGGCATGATGCTGGCTGCGGCAGCGGCGGCCAGAATGGCCTTACTGATAGGCTTGAGTTTCATTTGTGAGCTCCTTTATTTCCTGCGGAATTGGTCTTGTCCGCAGGCTGCAAAAAAAATGAGGCTGTTCATCTGAAGCCGAGTGATGCTGGTGAATTCATCAGCATCGGCTTCAGAGGAAGTTGTGCGAAGACGCGTCGACCCTCTTGCGATTTCTCGAAACGAAATGTGTTGAGGATCGAGCGTCTCAGCGCGACGGCGGATTAGTGCGTGAAGGCTTGTTCAACGCTGATCGGGAATGCCTGATAGCCCATGACCGAGTTGATTTTCAGTTCAACAGCCGGCTTCGTTTCACCCCAGCGGTATTCCGTGAGATACGGATGAGCCGGTTCTTCCTTGACGTTGGGACCGGCAGACGGGCCGAGAAGACCAGCAGTGGAATAGAACACTACGACGGAATTCTTGTCGGCCATGTACTTCGTGATGCCGGTCACCGGGCTGAAATATTCGTGGCCAAGGTCCTTGCCCACTTCCCAGAGCTGCTGCACGGTCATCTTCTTCTGATCGATCTTGTAGATCACCCCGCGGGTGTACTTCTCTTCGGCGAGTGCGGGCTGCTCCAGACCACGGCCGTCGCCGTTATCAAAGACCGACAGAATCAGGGTATCCGCATCAGACATTTCGTCGATGCGATAGGCCGTGTGCTGGGTCCATGTCCAGTCAAAGTTGCCTTCGCACTTACCGTTCTCGCACTTGATAGGCTTGCCGTCTTTATCAACAGGCTGCAGAACTTTTTCTGCCCAGCCCTTCTTCCATCCGTCCGGGGCGCCGAGAATCCACTTCACTTTCTTATCGCGGCCAATCTTGATGGCGGCGGACTGGTGGCGGGACGAAATAATGATCGAGTCATCCGTCGGATCGTAGTCGACGGAATTGACGTGGGCCCAGTTGCGGCCTGCGCCGACACCCACAACGTCACCGAAGTTGTCGCTTTTATCCATTTCGGCAAGTTCAGCGGCGCTGATGGTCTGACCGGCCTTGGAGGCATCAATATTGAGACACACTGCGCCCTGATCGAGTGTCTTGATGACGTTGTCGCGGTACGGATCGAGAATTTCCATCAGGCGGAAATCGTCAACGACGCGGCCGTCCTGATCAATTTCTACGATAACGTCGCGAACCGTATGAACGCGTCGGCCGTCGGCACGACGATAGTCCGCGGAGCCGACGCGCAGGAAGGAATGTCCGTTCTGTGCGTTGTCAAAGGAGTGCGAGAAATCCGAATAACCCGAGGGCAGTCGACGGTCATATACCTTGCGGCCGATGAGATCGTACTTACAGTAGTTCTGGCCGTAGCCCCAGGTGAGCGCGCCATCCTTGGTCTGCTGGAACCCCATGAAGTATCCCGATTTCCAAGGATTCTCGTTGTCGCCGATCTCCTGATCCAGGAGCCACCAGCGGACTTCGCCCTTCGTGTCGATGATGCCGATATTGGAATTAAAGGCCCATTCCACCGCGCCGCCGGAAGGATTGTTCCAAACGAAGCGGCTGCCAACCGGCATGGTGCTCATGAGCTGCGAATTGATGAGGTACAGGCGATCGGAAAAATCCGGATCAACATGGACGGGCTTGACTTCAAAAGGCTTTACCTGGTTGGGCATGCCGGTTGAAACCGTGTAGACACTCGGGACATAGAACCGATAGGTATCTTTGAACTTTTCAGACTTGCCCTGGAACGTGCGCGTGTAGCTCACTTCGACGGTGTTCTGCCAATCCGGATAGAGACCGAAAACCGGAATGCCGGCGTGGGTCTTCAATTCGGTGCGGGAAACTTTATAAGTAATCTCCTGGCCGTTCGTCTTCGGTACGATGCGGACGGTGACATCCGAAAGATCGTATCCAGCGTCACGGATGACTGCAGTGAGCGGTGCCACTTTGTACGGATTGACAATCACTTCGCCAATGTTGCCCTGCACCGGATACGTAACGTGAGGACCCGATGGGCCGCCCATAGCCATGGCGGGGGTTGAAATGGACAGCATCATGGCAGCCGCAGCGACGGCAGCACAGATTGGGACAATCTTCTTCATTTGTTTCTCTTTAATTGATCCGATAACGCTGCCGGAAACAATGTTCCGGAATGAATCAAAGTTTAGAAAACCAAACAAAGTGTAAAAATTGTCGAATTCCCGCTATCGACACGCACGTCTTGCAACATCGGCTTTCATGTTTAGAAAGACGCTGCTGATCGGCGAACGGCAGTGCTGTCCCTTTATGAACTGCGTATTTTTTTGAAATAGCGTGTTCACCCTACTGGCTGCACACCGAGCAGATTGAAGCGGCTTCAAGCGAAGCCATGGCTTCGCGCCACCCCGCTTCATCGTCAGAGCAATACTGACTCCATCGTCGTCTCGCGCAGCTGATCAGGAAAGAACGCACCCACTGCCGGAGCGGATCTGCATCGGTGCGCACGCTCCAATAGAGATGCGGCACCCACGGCGGAATCACAATATCTTTTGGCTTCAATGCAGCGAGTGGCAAGCGTTCCGTCAAAATTTCGGCGAGCGGAATGGGATGAATGGTGTAGCCGTCAGAATCTAAAAGCGACCAAGCGTTAGCCAAAAAGAATGGCGATTGTAGAAACCGCTGCGAAGAAATTTCATGAAACGGCATGATCATGGCGCTCAGTCCCGACGGCTGACTCACTGTAGGAATCACCATCGGATATCGAGCCAGCTCCTCTGGACCGACGATGCCGTCAGGCACCTCGCAAAGCGGGTGATCTTTGCGTACCAAAACACAGTGGGGAGCAGCAAGCAGCAGACGCTGACGCAGCGAAGGATCTGCTGGCAGATGCGGATCGCAGGCATACATGAAGTCAACCGCACCGGATCCCAATCCGGCAGCGGACTGACTGCCCAAAGGCACGATTTCGATGCCGAGCTTCGGCGCGCGCTGATGAAGTTCCTTGAGGAACGGCATGATAAAGACCATGGCCGTGTTGTCGACGGCTGCAATGCGGATGACTTCACTGCTTTCAAGAATATTGAGTGTGGATGCACCGCCTAGAAGTGAATCCAGCGCTTTAAAAACATTTTGCAGGCGCGGCAGCAGCTCCAGAAGCTGAGGAGACGGAACCATCTGCGGGCCATGCCGGCTGAAAATTTCGGTTCCGAAAATCGCCCTCGCGTCAGCAAGCAGTCGGGAGGCCTGAGAAACGGAGAGTTTCATCGCTGCTGCAGTCTTCGTGAGGGACTGTGTATTGCTCAGAATGAGGACTAAACGCAGTATGCGCAGATCGATCCGGTCAAGATCGAGATGTGCAGTGTTGGTGGTGGGCATGGTGAATTTTGTGTTTTCTCTTCGGGGTCAACGAAGTCCGGTTCTGATGTACTCCTGTCGTACCGAATGACTTCTCGCAGATTGCTTTATTTGTTTACTTTAATAATATCAAATCTTCTACTTATTTTTCTATGCTTTTTGAAACCTATTTTATAAACATTAAGATTACACAATGTAAATGAATACCGGCAATTAAAGGTATACCCGTTGCAAGTTAAATACATTTCAATATTTACTTTTGTTTTTATTTTGATAAACGGGCATTTCTTTTTC
>ENA-ORSO01000265-ORSO01000265.1-human-gut-metagenome-genome-assembly--contig:-NODE-265-length-47249-cov-137.704433_pt1 | contig 47249 bp, 45 predicted proteins | sample MGYA00241902_ERZ509168 | MGnify/ENA primary metagenome ERZ509168 (study PRJEB26280, sample SAMEA2338806) | human gut metagenome | biome: human gut; feature: human-associated habitat; material: faeces... | reverse complement strand
TTTTGGTGCATGGTTATTCGCAGGTGTTGCCTCGTATTCTTTGGGCAACAGCAAAGGAGAATATTCCCGAAATCAAGGCTCAAGTGGAGAAATACCTGAACGAGATAGATTGGGAACATTATTGTGGGGAATGATGAACTTGTTCTTCTATACTCTTGGGGCCTTAATCGCAACAAGGGCATTTGCAGATTATGTCGGCAAATGCCCTTGTTGGCTTATATTGCAAATTCTTTATTCAACCATTTCCGCATACCTTTTGAACAGCTCAGCTACGCACTCGCTCTCCGTCATCTTGGTGGAGAAGCCGTAGGCTGCCATCACGGCTCGGTCGTTCTGGCGATGGGCTTGTAAAAGCTCCTTCGGCATGAGCGTAGGGTCGTAGAGGTCGGCGAGCGAGGAGTCGGGGTATAGGGCGCGGGCATCGAGTATAGCCTGGGCACTCTGCTCTATCTTTTCCTTTTGCCCGGCAGTGGGCGATGGCCAAGGGAAGTTGTTATACACCACGTCCTTGCTGTAGCGATAGTCGCTCTTCAGGCGACCGCACACCGCTCGCATCCATGCCATGTGGACGTTCGACTCCAAGATGCCGAAGTGGTAGAGGGTGGCGGAAGGGATGAGAAGCACAATCAGGCTTTTTGATGCTGCTATCTTTTTGCATAAAGTAAGCAGTTTTTGTATATCTATTCACTATTTGTAAGTTTTTTGCCAATTAATTGCATAAAATTATCAAATTATTAGCGTATATCGAAAATAATGTGTAACTTTGCAGCCGCAAACAGTTATCAATTATCAAGAAGGCGGCTATAAGTTCCGCTAATGAGTATTAAGTTAGAAGAAAATGGCATATACAAGATTGAGTGCTGCCGAAGCGGCAGCGATGATTAACGATCAAGATACAATCGGATTGAGTGGTTTCACACCAAACGGCGTGCCTAAGGCAACCTTCCGCGAACTCTCCAAAAGAGCCGTGGCTGAGCACGAGGCGGGCAGACCTTTCCAGGTGGGCATCCTCACGGGTGCTTCTACCTCGCAGAGTATCGAAGGTGACATGGCAGCAGCCCATGCCATCAAGTTCCGTGCGCCATTTTCTACCAACAAGGACTTTAGAACTCATACCAACCTGGGCGAGATTGATTATGAGGATATGCACCTCGGCCACATGGCTGAGCGCCTGCGCCGTGGTTTCTATGGCGAAATAGACCTTGCCATCATCGAAGTTTCTGATCTGGAAGAAGGCGAAACTACCTGCAAGGCATTCCTTACCTCTGCCGGCGGCATCGTTCCTACCATCGTCCGCCTTGCCAAGAAGGTGCTCATCGAGAAGAATGCCTTCCACAGTCCAGCTTCCCGTTATCTTCACGATGTATACGAGATAGCAGAATGCCCGTTCCGCACTCCTATTCCTATCATGAACGTAGGCGATAGAATCGGTAAGGAGTATGTTGAGATTGATGCCCGCAAGATTGTGGGTGTGATAGAATGCAACATTCCGGAGGAGGCGCGTGCTTTCAAGCCTCTCGACCCTGTGACCGAACAGATGGGACATAATGTGGCTGATTTCCTGGTCAGCGACCTGAAGAAGGGACATATTCCTCCTCAGTTCCTACCTTTGCAGAGCGGAGTGGGCGTAACTTCCAATGCCGTTCTTGAGGCATTGGGACAGAACCCTAACGTGCCGGTATTCAGCGTTTATACCGAGGTGGTTCAGGATGCTGTAGTGAAATACATGCGCGAGGGAAGAATCAAGGATGCATCCTGCTCTTCGCTCACCGTAACCAATGATACATTGAAAGAGGTGTATGATGATATTGATTACTTCAAGAAGCATCTCACCATCCGCCAGAGCGAGATTTCCAACTCTCCTGAGGTCATCCGTCGTCTGGGTGTCATCGCCATGAACACCGCCATTGAGTGCGATATCTACGGCAACGAGAACTCCAGCCATATCTGCGGCAGCAAGCTGATGAATGGTATCGGCGGTTCCTGCGATTACGAGCGTAATGGTTTCATCTCTATCTTCACCACACAGAGTACCACCAAGAACGGTTGCATTTCAGCCATTGTTCCTATGTGCAGTCACGTGGACAGTACCGAGCACGATGTGGATGTGATTGTTACCGAACAGGGAGTAGCCGATCTCCGTGGCAAAGGCCCATTGCGCCGTGCCAAAGAGATTATCGAGAACTGTGCCCATCCGGATTACCGCCCTATGCTCCGTGAGTATCTGAAGTTTGCCGAGAAGGGCCACGAGCCACAGAGCATGCGTGCCGCCCTCGCCATGCACGATACCTTCCTGAAGAAGGGCGATATGAGATTGACAGATTTCGGAGAATATCTGAAATAAGAGAAGGCCGAAAGGGTCTATACGCCACCTGTTCTTCGTGGCATATAGACCCTTGTATTTTGCCGTTAGGCGTTATAATGACTGTTACTCACCATAATACCAGTCATCAGCATCTTTTGCTGGACTACTACCGCTATCAGCTCTTCCTTGATATAGAGTAGATGCTGCGAGGAGGGTGCAAGAGGTGATATTTACCACCTGTATCTCTGGCTTTTTATATTCTTTCTTTTTCATATCCTTTTGATTTTAAAATTCTTTACTTAACCATGATTTTATAAGTCTTGCTGCCACGTTTCACGATGTTCAAGCCCTTCTGCAGACCATTGGTACGACGACCATTCGCATCATAGTATTCTGCATTGGCATCGTTGCTGATAGCGTTGAGGTTGTCAATGGCAGTAGTGCCATCACCCTTTCCGATGCTCAGCATGGCTGCTCTTGCCTGAGATGCTGTGGCTGGATGGATATATGCATGCATAGGTTTGATGCCCACGCCATTGCCACCATCCAACTCAGAGACAAGCCAGAACTTATCCTTACCAATGATGTAGTCGGTGTCTGCAAGCCCCTGATTGTCTTTGCCGCCAATCTTGGTGAATGAACCTACGAGGTTGACATCTGTGTTTGTTCCAGCCTTAGGCTTAGTAACGATGCCTGCATTTTGTACAGAAATGTTGAGTGTCTGCTCGTTCTCATTCATCTTGAAGAGCACCGGAGTGCCGGCAGGGATTTCTGTTCCTTCGCAACTCTCAAGGGTGATGCATTTATTATCATTGTCAATACCTGTAAGACGATAGAACTTACATTCTGTTTCCTGACTCTGGTCAATGGCGAAAGGCAAGCAGAGCGTTCCCCATTTAGAACCTTCAGGGATAACTCGGATGTAAAATGCATTCTTGGTTGCGAACGGCTCATAAGCCACGAAATCCTTGCCATCGTCAAGAACAAGATTCTCCGTAGTAAGAGTTTCTCCCGCTGCACCTATCTTCTTCTCACCATTCTTACCTACCAGCTTGCTGAAATAGCCAGTCTTGTAGTTGGCGTATTCGTTATTGTCCTTGTCTTTGTTACTGATATAATCTATAAAACCTTTGAGATTCTCGCAACCTTGGAACATCTTAGCCCCACTACTTACTTTTGTTGTAACAAACTTGTCGCTGACATAGATGGTTGTAAGAGCAGAGCTATTCCAGAACATATAGCTCATATCTGTCACATTCTGAGTATCAAACTTAGAGAGATCGAGAGAATTAAGACCTTTGCACCGTCTAAACATATTTCTCATATTCTCCACGTTCTGAGTATTGAACTTAGAGAGGTCGAGAGAGGTAAGACCAATGCAGTTATAGAACATTAAGCTCATATTTTTCACGTTCTGAGTATTGAAATTAGAGACGTTGAGCGATTTAAGCTTCTCACAGGAAGCAAACATATTGCTCATATCTTCCACATTCTGAGTATCGAACTTAGAGACGTCAAGCGAGGTAAGCGCATAGCAGTCATAGAACATAAAGCCCATGTTTGTTACTTTCTCTGTATTCAGATTCTCAATACCTTTAATTTCGGTCAGATTTGTGCAACCATAGAACCACCTATAACAGCTCGTTGGTCTTGCGCAAGCAAACGAAGCATCGAAGACCACCTTATAGATATTTTCTTTTTGCGTAAGCCACCCCGGCTCGTTATTTTCTTCATTCAAATCATAAGCACCTTCGGGCTTGGAAAGGCCGCGTCTGAATGTAAGCGTTCCAGTAGCATTGTCAAACTCGGCATAATCAAATACTGGAGTAAAATAACCATCCGGGCCGTAGTTGGCATAGTTGTGGTCGGTCTTGCTATCGCTATAATCTTTGAGACTTTTGCAACCAGTGAACATATCTAAACCGTGCTTAACATTGTCCGTATCAAACTTGTCGCTGGCGTAGATGGTTGTGAGAGCGGAGCAGCCTTCGAACATATTGTTCATATACGTCACCTTCGCTGTGTTGAAGTTAGTGAGGTCGAGAGAGGTGAGAGCGGAGCAGCCATTGAACATATAGTCCATAAACTTCACATTCGCTGTGTTGAAGTTAGTGAGGTCGAGAGAAGTGAGAGCGGAGCAGCCATTGAACATATTGCCCATTTCCGTCACCTTCGCTGTATTGAAGTTAGTGAGGTCGAGAGATTTGAGAGCGGAGCAGCCATTGAACATATTGCCCATTTCCGTCACCTTCGCTGTATTGAAGTTAGTGAGGCCGAGAGAGGTGAGAGCGGAGCAGCCTTTGAACATATTGCTCATATTCGTCACATTCGCTGTGTTGAAGTTAGTGAGGTCGAGAGATTTGAGAGCGGAGCAGCCCTTGAACATAAAGCTCATATCCGTCACATTCGCTGTGTTGAATTTAGTGAGGTCGAGAGAGGTGAGAGCGGAGCAGCCCTCGAACATATTGCCCATATTCGTCACCTTCGCTGTATTGAAGTTAGTGAGGTCGAGAGATTTGAGAGCGGAGCAGCCATTGAACATATAGCTCATATTCGTCACCTTCGCTGTGTTGAAGTTAGTGAGGTCGAGAGAAGTGAGAGCGGAGCAGCCATTGAACATATTGTCCATAATCTCCACATTCGCTGTATTCAAATATTCAAGGCCTGAAATTGTTTCCAAGGTTTCGCAGCCTACAAAGAATCCACTCAACGATGTAGGAGCGTAAGTTTTGAAACTCTCATCGAAAACGATATTCTTGATACTACTGTAATTAGTGCACACAATTGCCACCATATCGATGTTATGCACCACAGCCATACGGCTTAAATCAAGACCTTCCAGATTGTCTGAAGTGATTTTTTTGAAAGTCAATGTAGAGTTCGTAGCAACGTAGTCTGCAACATATTCAGAAAAAGTGGTTGCTGTTTTCAGATCGTATATGCATGTGCGGTCGGCATTTTCATTAACTGAGCCGTCTTTTTTGTAAGACAACTTCAAAGAATGCTTGCCAACAGATAATAATTCTTTAATCTCTATTTGATCTATTTCGCTAATCGTCCAAGACTTTTTGTTATCTAAAGTAATAGTGGCTTCATCAAATTCTTCTGAAGAAACGAGATACTTAAACATCAATAACATAGGCTTTTCTACTGTGAAATTGACTACAGTCTCTGAAGAACTTCCGTCCACATTATAATTACTTGACATCAGTCCTTTGCTACCATCAGGAATAGTGAAGCCAAGATCCTTCATTCCATCTGCGTTCAAGTCCAGCATCTTCCAAGGATAACTGCCGTCATCAGTAATGGTAACATCGGTTATACCATCCAAGCCATTAAACAAAGCATAGCGTGGGTCTTCTGTTGGGGTCTGCGCCACCATACGTGTAGGCACAAACAACAACATCAACAACATCAATGGGAACAGGGCAAATCTATAGAACTTTGCCCCCCCCATAGTTCATACGGTCGACATGCGACACATTGAATTGATTGGTAATTTTTTTCATAATTTAATTTTATATTTGTTATTTATATTTGTCTGCTTATTGCCGAAATTCACTCCAGGAAATACAGGAGGTTTAACGACATGATGAATATCGATACCAGAAATAGAAAGATATAAAACTGTTCCTGCTTGAAGAAATCACGAAAGGTGATGCGAGCCTTCCGATGTTCCTCAAGATACATCCTGTACTCATGTATCATAGCATATACGAAGATGATGCCTAACATGAGTGCCGCCGTCCCGATGATGATCAGGGCTAATTCTATCCTTGGCATGGTTTCTAATATTTCTTTCATGGTGCAAATATAGTGTTTTTTTTTCAAAAAAGGTGTCGCATTCCTCTGTATAGGTGTCGCATTCCTAAGAAAAAGGTGTCGCATTCCTACGAATGCGACACCCTTTTTAACGTATTTTTTCATTTTGCGATGCGTTTTCCTGGTATTTATCGAAAAATGGTTAATCCTACATTTTATCCTCTGCGGCTACATTTTCAGCCATTTTATCCCGCCATTCGGTAGGAGTACAACCTTCCTTTAACTTGAAAATGCGGTACAGATAGGTGCGGGCAGAGAAGCTGCACTCGGCTGAAAAGATGTCAGTCTCCGAGAAATATCGGGACCGCTCCGCCTTAGGGATATCCAACGAATGCGACAGGGTAACCATATTCAAGATTGTATCCCCCTGCCGGTGCGCCAGTCTTCCTGCTATTCTCTCTTCAAACGCCATAGTTGTAAAGTTTCTTTATCTACATAAAAGACTACTTGATTGAAAGATTATACAAGTTTAGCAAGTGGTTCAAGTACGGACTGCCCAAAAGCCCCTGATGCAAAGCACACCAGGGGCTATAAACTATTAACTATAAACTTCACACAGTTCCCAGTATCTGTGAGCAAGGTCATGAATGAACTTTCGTCCACGCTCGGTCCATACGAGATAGGTATGGGTGTAAGCTCTGCCCATCTTCTCCTGTCTGCCATCGCTCTTCGGGTCGAGGAAGGCGCTGTAGCGGGTACGGCTCTTGGCTAAACCCATGTGGGCGTAATCGGCATAAAGAAGATACTGACCGCTTTGGTAGTACTGGATATGGAGAGCACAGAGCGAGCGGTTCAGCTCCTGGGCTGTGATGCCGAGTTCCTTCGCAATCTGCGTGGTAGTGAAGCAGGAAACAGAATCGAGCACGTTATCGCTATAGAGCGCCTTCGGCAGAAGATTACCCACCTGATTCTCCAACTGGATGATGTTCTCACCATTCTTGGCGTTGCGAACCACCTGCTCATCCACCACATCATTCAAGCGGCGGATTTCCGTATCCTGTTCGCCGATAAGTTTCTTCTGCTGTTCAATCTGCAGACGTTGCTTCTTCAGCAGATTCTCCTTCTCCTTGAGCGTAGCACGGAGGATTTCTTCTGCATGTCGGATTGTCTCCTCATCGCTCTCGCCCTGCTGAACCGGAATATAACCGCCCGTCTTGCGAATCTGTGGCAGCACATCAGCCGTAACCCAGTTCTTGAACTTCACCGCAGTAGAAAGCTTGGAGCCGAGAACTAAAGCATAGAAACCGCTCTCGTTGACGAAGATCATCTGACACCAGCGATTTGCTGCAGTTCCATCCTTCTTCTTGCCAGTCACTACCCATACGTCGTGTTTCACGACACAAGGGTCATCAACATGCCGCTGGATGGCATCACGCTGGTTCTTATACCCCAGCACATCACAGACATCCTTTGCACAGAACAAAGGCTCCCCATTTTCATCGGTCAAGGTACGAATCTTACCGAATTCAGGGTTTTCAAATACGACAGCAATTGCTGCCTTCTTATCCATTTCTACTTTATTTGTATTAACTGACTTTACCATAATAATTTGTTTTTAAAAATTAATAACTCAACATTCAACATTCAACATTCAACACTAAATGACCGTAATCCAAACGCTCTCCTCCCGTTCTCTTGCTGCGGTAATGGCATTGATGAGCCTGTGCAGCCAGATGCGGGAATTAAAGACGGCACACTGTAATTTATTTTTACCTACCAGAATGCAGCCCTGCGTATCATCGGGATAATTACCGGCATGAATGCGGATGCCCTCAAAATCAGGAACACCCTGCACCAGCGGAAGCCACTTCTTGAACCTTGGCGATTTCGAGATAACAACAGGATACGAGCCCTCCGGTATCGCCGTATGACCCGGTATCTTGCGGGCTTTCTTACCCGATACCCTGCTGTACCGTCCATCCTCCTCTTCCGGCTTCAGTTCGACACCCAGGAGATTTCTCCACGTAGGCTCCAGGGTATCACAGAAGTAATGCTCCTTGTCCAACTTCGCCTTATCGAAGCTATGTTCAAAGATACGCTTGTCGCCTATTTTTACCCCCGAGCGCCAAGTACGTTTCACATCCTTATCGCTCAAAATATAAAGATGACCTATCGTATAAGTCTTCTTTTTTGCTATTCTTTTTACTACTATTTCCATAACTCAAACTCCATTAAGATTCTAATATTTTTACCTCTTTACCATCCTTGCGGTTACGTAGCTTTTCAAAACTGAATAACTGAATACTGATTACGTCACCCGTTACACCCTTAGGCGGAATCTTCCGGATATAGTTTCGGTTCACCCAATTACGCAACATCGAAGGAGTGCCCTTCTTGTCCATGCCCAACTGCGAGCGGAGATATTCTGCCTGCTGGAAATTAAAGACATCAGGCAACTGCTGCAACAGATTTGCCGGTCCACGCTTACTCGATTTCTCGTTCGAAAAGTTCGCCCTCTTGATGGCATCACCAAAGAAACGCATCTTGCAGTAGAGGTCGTAACGCTCGCTCCAGCGGATGAACTCATCTATCTCCGGCTCCCATTTACAGCCGTTCGCCACATACAGCACACACGCCTTCAGGTAGGCGATGACGTTGGCACGGAAGGAGAGATTCTCATAAACCCTATCCTGCGACAGACGTGAAAACTCAGCATTCTCATCCTTCAGTTTGAGGGCGAGCTGGAATGCCTCAGGACAGTCAATCAGCCCCCTGGCGTTGTTCAGATTCTCGATATAAGGCTTCAGCCCCTCTCGGTAAGCATCATCGTAATCACCAAAGACAGGCATTTCATCACCGATTTCACGCTCCGGAATGGTACAGAAATTGATGCGGCTTATCGGACCATCTGTCAAAACTTTTGAGAAGTAACGCTGACCTTTCTGGATAGTGGTAGAGGCGTTCCAGTTGAACCGGATGGTTACACGTTCCGTAACACTCTGAGTTCCCACGCGAGTCTGGCCGTACTGGTTGTCGCTATCTGAGGCAAGACACATGATACGGAAATGCTGGTTTCCGGTACCCTTCAGAGCATCAAACTGATCCAGCTCATTGAGCGAAGTGTAAAGAAATCGTCCCTGCGCCTCAGCGGTTCGCATCACGAATGCCGGATTGGTCATATCGGCATCAATCTCCTGTATAACGAGGTTGTCCGGTCGCTTACGCTTGTCCTTGTTGGCGCCCTTGCGCGTCATCTCCTCCTTCCATTCCTTCTCACGTTTCAGATTCTCCGCATCCCGTTTCCGGATATCCTCCATAATATAGCTAATCGGCTTGTTTACAGAAGATTTACCAGCACCCGTACCAGCCAGCAAGCACGTAGACAATGTAGCCTCATGCACTACATTATCAATATATCGGAAGCTCGTCTGCCAGAGGTGCGTAGCGAGCGGTGGGAAGATAGCGTGCGCCACTGCCGGTTTATAAACCTCCGGTGTCCGAGATATCAGCAGTTCCACCAGTTTCGGCAGTTTCTCCGGCATCACCGGCGGTTCGGGATAATCCTCATCGGTACTTTGAACTTGGAGCATTGAACTTTGAACTGTATGATTACCATCTGCCCTATTAACTTTTAACTGTAAACTATTAACTTGCCGGCTGGCCTGTTTTTCCGCCAGTGCATTCACCCTTATCACATCCCTCGACATCGGCTTGCAGCTGTCAGCATATTTCGCATAGAAATCATGTATCAGCTGATGGCAGTCATCCTCCTGATAGTAGCTCGGCATTTTCGTCCTCACCACCTTCATCAGTTCCTCCTCGCTCATCACCCTCGAAGCGCCTGCGCTCATGATAGCGAGCAGCGAAGAGTGCCGAGACCCGACGGTATCAATCGCCATCCCCTCAAGCCCAGCCGACTGCACGAACAGATCAAAGGCTATCAGATTCTTCTCACTGGCCTCTCCCAGTTCACCAGTGCCACAATTGCCTCCAGGATTCCCGAAATGAGAATCATCAGCATGATTGCTATTACCAGATTGGGCAGGCTGAACAGCAGTGCCAGCAGGAGCAGCATAATCGCCATGATTGCCCGAAAGTCTATTGTTTTCATTATTTTTACTATTGCTATTAACTGTAAACTGTAAACTATTAACTTTTGCATCCCCTCTTCCGTCTACGGTCAACCCACGGTCGAGAAAAGCCTTTCTGCGAGCCTGTATCTCGCTCTCCGGCAGCACTGCGCACCACATTTTAGACCGGTAGATTTCCGAGTCCTTATCCGTCAGGAAAATCATTCTTTCAGGTGTGATGCAGCTCTCATCATAAGGCACACCCAGCGCCTCACAATAAGCCTTCTGCGTCTCCTCGATGGTCATCCCCACCGGCATTCTAATCCCGATATGCAGTTTCTTGCGAGCGCTATAACAGAGATGCAGCAAACTCCCATTCCATATCCCCGAAGAGCAGTTCAGCTCGCGCGCCTTCTCGATAGCCTTCTCCACATACTCCTTATCATCCACATCGATAATCGTCTGGAAGAGAAAGCTTTCCGGCATCGCATTCTCCTGTCTGCGCACATTATTCTTGAACATGCCGTAATGCGGACAGAAGAAAGGCAGCTCGCTCTTGAGCCTTTCCTGCGCCTTCTTCACCGCCTGCGCATCGTTCAAATCCACTCCGTCAATCGGCAATTCACCCCGAATCTGCTGAATCATCTTCTTGATTTCCTCCGACCCGATGACCTTATCATAAGTATCGATATTGTAAGAAAAAACTTTCCCCTTATTTCCCTTACGATAAGGATTAATTGCCACTACATGTACTATCTCCATTTTACCTCCATATTTTATTAATCGAACACTTCGCTGTTAATCATGATATACCCTGAGCCATAGCTTACATTGATAGGCAGAATCAGCGAGTTATCAGAAATCTCCTGGACCCCGTTCGCCTCGAAGAGCGAAGCATTCTCGGCATCATTCAGTCTGCTCTTGACGAACCCTAGCACCCATTTTGCCGCAATCTTCTCGGCAGCAACATGCCTGTCTACGAGGTCCTTCACCAGCTGTTCATCGCAGAAGTTGATATCCGCATTCACGTTCTCAGCCTCCGCTTCTTCCTTCCCCATTTCCTGGTTCTCGAAGAAGAGGTTATACTTGATTTTCATATCCTTCATCATCACGATGTTCAGATTTTTCAGTTCCCCCTCCGAGTCAGCAATCGTTTCATAGAGTTTCTGTACCGACTTCTTAAAGATGTTTTTCACGTCCATCAGACAGTAATAGATTTTGCCTCCAATCACCACCACCCTCAGTTTTCCGTACTGCGGATGAGTAAAATAAAAAGGTTTCATTGCTTTCATCTTATAAATTCCTTTTTAAAACAGTTGGGCGCTCCCACAACGGTTGATGTGCCTATACACAAAAGCCCCCGAAACCCAGACCATATCGGTTCTGAATTCCGGGGGCAAAGGTACAACAAGATGCTGAAACCTACCTGGTACGTACCTGGTACGCGTACCAGGTACGAATTAATTTATGAAACGTCATTCACGTTATATAACAGACTAGCTAACAGATATTTATCGATTTTGCAGTTTCTCCGATAAATCCAGACATCTGTTGCTGATCCATCCCTTTATTATAGGCAGAGCGAAGATTCTCCTTGTCAATATTCCAAAAGGTACCGAACACTACCCATACATTCTGTATGCCGAGTTTGGTAGAAATCTGGAATGCGAGAACTGCAGTTTTAGCTACAGAGAGTCCCTTAGGCTGGAAATGCTCATCAAGAAAGCCATGTATCGCCAAACTGGAGAGCACCATTAACCCCTGAGGATTAGCAAGAGATTCCGGCAGCGGACGGAAATTCTCTTCTGCCTTTGCCTTTTCACCCTTCTTCTTAGGTCCATCACCATAATTTTCAATATACGTTGCATTATCGTGCAATTCTATTGTTCTATTATCACTCATGATTACTATGTTTTTAGATTCTATATAATTTACAATAAACTCACTGTCCAGACTTAAATAGACATCTGTTATAAAAATATATAGTGCCTTTATCCTCGACAGACTACGCTTGATTCGCGTACTTAAGTTTTTTTTCATATTGTATTATTATTGTTGTTGTTTTAAGTTTCTTGCCTCATTATAGCAGAGTATGAGTGTTTGCGCTAACAATTTATGAGGGCGTAAGCAGCCTGGAGTGCTGGTGATCGCCTCTTATCGTGAGGTGTGGGACCAATTCTACGTCATCTTTCCTTTTGTTGAATATTTAAGTTAATAAAATGACCGAAAGATGCGTTTTTCAGTATCTAAGGCCGGTTTATTCTATTCTCCTCCAATTTTCGAGATGCAAATATATAAAAAATATTAATACATACGCAAGCCAAGCTTAATATTAACACGAATTTAACATAATTAGTAATAGAAAGCAAGTTTAAATATAATTTCAGTTTAAGTTATACGCAGATTCAAACGATAGAAGTCGCTATCGCCCTCCCCCAACAACCAGCATGATAAAATCATTATCAGTAAATCAGCTCAGTCCTCAGTTCCTCAGTTCCTCAGTTCCTCAGTTTTGTTCTAGGGGTATACTTGATACTTACAAATTGTAAGTAATTATATTTTATTATATATATATATAATAAGCTTCTAAATTAAGATAAAAGTGAAGGGTCAGAGAAAAACTGAGGAACTGAGGAACTGAGGAACTGAGGAAGATTTCTTATGGCTTTTTGTATCTTGTTATTTGTTGTGGATAAAGTATTTAAGTGCTCAACTCTATGTTTTCTCTTCTGAAAAAGTATGAGTTGCGGGGCGCAAAACTATGACTTAGTTTTTTTAACATAAAGCTCTAAAGCAACCGAAAACTTCCTTCCTGCTAGGGCGCCCTAGCAGGAAAGAAGACAGAAAGTGAAGAACAAACCTTGACACAGTTTAAATAATACACCCATTTTAGATAGAGTTTGTCACTTGTCTATCAAAATTAACAGAATATAAACCTATACAAAAAGGTACAAAGCCTCCATATGGAGGTCTTTTTTCTGAATGGACTCCGTCAAAAATTAAAGTAATATTGAAATCTTGCGGAAACGTTCTTGAAGTTCCGCCATTCTTTTCATGAGGGCAGGAAAGTCCAAGGAATCGCCATAGATAAAACTGCCTCTCATCTCATTGTAGTCTGCCTCATAATTTGACAATAATGCGTCGCTTGGAACAATCTGGATGTTTTGTGGCAATTCTTTGTCATAATCCACATACCCTACATGATAGAATTTGCGTCTGTGGTTGACAATGTCCTCGTATAATGCCACATCGTTAAAAGCCATTTCTGCGTATGGAGTTTGCATCAGCTTTTCCAAATCGTAGAAATGACGTGTCATCCTAAGAGTTCGTGGCTCGTCTTTCTGATATTCCTCGCAGAGAAGAAATGCCTTTTCGAGGAAAGTACGTGCAGGCGTAACCGTGCGGATGGTTTGGACTAAATCAGAGTCCACATCCTCGCCATCAAATGCTTGTTCTACCAATGACGATATGCGTCTCATTTCAAAAGGCTCTGCCATAGACAAGACACTAATCTCAATTTTTACCGTTGGGGTGGCGTATGCAGCATTGCTTTGGTAGAGCGAAGGATATTTGACGAAAATCACAGATGGGTCTTTGTCGTGAGGCACTTTGAGTGGCTCTCCATTCTCATCCAATACGTCATTGTCGCCAATAACCGTTACGGGAAGTCCCATTCTTTTTAACTTCTCATTCAACTCAGACTTGAAGTCGCCAAGAATATAGTCCTGTGCCTTTTCTCGCAAATGGTGGATTTGTGTATTCGAAGTACAGTTAGCACAGGCAAGGTTCTTGACATTCAAGAAGAAGTCTCTTGAAAGTGCAAGGTCAATGTCCTCACTAAAACGATTGATTATATTCCATCCCTTGCTAAGACTTGTACCACCTTTGAATAAGAGATACTCGCCAATACTGGTATGGAATATGGCATAGAGCACAGCCGTTACCCACCAGTCTTTTTCGGCAGATGCCTCGTCTATCTGCTTTTCCTCGCTGACAGCCTGTATCATCGCCTTACGTTCATCTATCGTAAAATCTATCCATTTGCTCATAATGCCTTGTCTTTTATGTTTCGTCTGATAATATTTCTCATCCATACAGGAGCTAACAGTAGGTCGTGATCTATTGTCTCCGTTTCAGGATTTTCTGCCAACAGTTTAGATATTTGCTTCTCATCCTCAGCTGTTATGTTGTTTTCGCCAATACTGCGAAGTGCCTGCACAAGATCACGCATTAAGATACCCTTGAAAGCAAAATTTCTCGGAGCGCCATGCTTCAATATGACCATACGTTTTCCCATGGAGAGTTTTCTGCTGGAGCCTGTCGTGAGGAAACTCGTTGTCATAGGCACTTGCGTAGAGAAGCCCAACAGGTTGGCTGCTGTCTCTCCAGTAGGAATAATCACCGCCTTGTCTCTCTTGGCAATTTCCGCTGCTAATTCAGAGGCAGAAGGATACAGTATGCCAAAGCGAGTCTTGCGTGCCTTGACATACACACCTTTTGATATTCGGGAGATAATCCCTTCCTTCTCGAATATCGCCAGTAGCTTGGTGACGTATTCCACATCATACTGAGGAAAGGATGACACGAAGAACACCTCCCCGAACTTACAATGTGCTATTTTGCTCTTAATCTTATTTACTACAGCTTCTTGCATAGCTTTCTATCTTTACTTTTGGTCGGAATCATTGCAAATATTTCCGACTGCAAAGGTAAGGCTTTTATCTCATAAAGCCATGCCCGTACACTATATTTTATAAATTATTATACAAATATCATCTCGGAATTTGTATGTCAAGTATGAATATTAACGTAAAAAGTTCTAATTTCCATGATTTTCACCGTGGCTCTTTTCCATATCGTTACCTATATTCAATAGGTAAATTTGCAACTTCTTGATATTCAATAGAAGTCCTTTTTAGAGCGAGTTAGATTGTTTAACTGGTTTCAGATTGAAAGCGTGCTGAAAATCGCGCCTTATCACACGCTGAAATTTGGTGGTATCGGGAAATTGCAGTATCTTTGCACTGTGATTCAAGAAAGGCTGCACTTGACAAAGCGCATCCCACAAAGTTAACAATCAATATTTTATTAACCCTTTAAAAATTTAAGATCATGGAAGTAAAAGGAACATTGAAATATCGTAAAGTACAGCGCACACCTCAGACTGGTGAAAACGCAGGTAAGAAGAAGTGGTATGCTACTTCGGTAACCGACCGCGAAGTGGACTTCGAGGGATTCGTATCGCATATCTCTGACCACGGCTCGCCTTACTCACGAGGTACCATCCACGGTGTGCTGATGGATGCACTCGACCATCTGCAGGAGCTGATTCTCGACGGCAAGAGCGTGCGTCTCTCTGACCTCGGACTGTTCTCCATCGGCATGAGCTCCAAGGCGGAGGATACCAAGGAGAAGGTGACGGCTGCCAGCGTAGAAGGCGTGCACCTGATTGTGAGAAACACGAAGAGCTGGAGCAATGCCGAGCTGCGCAAGAAGTGCAAGATTCAGGAGTACGGCGGCTATATCGGCACCGACGAGGAAGGCACCACAGGCGGTGGTACTACCGGTGGCGGCACTGAACAGGGCGGCGGCTCTAACACCAGCCAGGGCGGCTCAGGTACTACCGGTGGCGGAACCCAAGAAGGCGGCGGAGGCGGCTCTCAGGATAGCGGCGATGGGCTTGAATAAAGCCCTCGCCTGAGGGCCGCCCTGGCTAGAAGCCAGCGCATCCCCCCACCAAGTCAACATTCAACACTCAACATTCAACATTAAAAAAGCCAACATTCAACACTCAACATTCAACACTCAACATTCAACATTAAAATAAAGATTATGAAAGCAAATACTTGGAAAACGATTTTGCAGATTGCAATCTCCATCCTTACAGCCATCGCTACTACGCTCGGAGTTACCAGCTGTACTCTTTAAAGGTAAAAAAGTAAAAAAGTAAAAAGGTAAAAAAAGCCTAGCGGGATGTTAAGCCAGCGAGGTTGCTCTTTTTAAAGATAAAAAGCCATAGCTTATTTAAAGCCCCCGGTGCCTGGTGCACCGGGGGCTTTTTATTTTGCCATCAGGCATCACTAATAATTCATGCCGAAGTACCAGAGAGGGATGATGATTCCATGCCCCGTCTCTATATCGTCTTTTACGATACGTCCGTTTTTTACATCCTCTATCTGCTTTTTACCTTTCTTCCTTCCGCCAATCTCAAAGGTATAATCACCAATGGTAAAGTCGGAAACCCTGGAGGAAGTAACGTCTTGTTTTTCTCTCATCTGATTGTAGAAGAAAGTTTCCCTTATGTTTCCTATGTTGGGATTAGAGGTGAGTACTGACATCAGACTTGGGTTATCTACATAAACTTTTTCCACCTTCCCCAGATTGCGCATTCCCGAAGTATCATCTCTGAGCAGACCAATCATTCCGGCACGCTCCAGATAGACGAGATAATCAGGCACGTTGTTCTTGCTTACCCCGATTTCTGTGGCGAGGTTCTCTACGCTTGGCTTGTAGGGAGCCAACCCGGAAAGAATGACGAGCATACGCTTCAGTTTGCGTGCTGTTGAAGCTTTCATATCAGCATATTGCGGAATGTCAACTTCTACCGTCTGGTCTATCACCTGCAGCATTCTTTGCGTAAAATCTCCCTCTATGGCAAATGGGTAATAGCCATGGTCGAGGTACGCTCTGAAAACAGGCAATGGATGGTCTAACCCCGGAATCTCTACCTGGTGATTGAGTATTTCGTCGAGACTGAAAACTCTGGTCTTGATGCCTTCAAAAAGTTGCAGGTATTCCCTGAACGACAAGCCTTGCATCATATACATCAGCGCCCGACGACTCAGATCAGCTTCGCCCTTCTTGATATCCAAGACCGATGAACCGGTAAAGATAAGGTTCAGGGATGGGTGCATGTCGTAAATTTGCTTCAGTTCTCTGCTCCATCCGGCATACTTGTGAATTTCATCTATATAAAGATGTGTACCACCCTCCTTGATAAACTCGTCAGCAAAGTCAATCAAGGAATGATTTGAAAAATAAATGTTGTCGGCAGACACATACAGGTGATGGCCTTCATTAGACAGCTTGATGCGCTGAAGTATCATGGTGGATTTTCCAACACCTCGCGGACCAACGATACCTACTAATCGTCCATTCCAGTTGATTTCATCATATTTATATCTGATGAAATCAAGCGGAGTACGTTTCAATAACTCCGCCATGTATTCATAAAGTTTATTGTCTATCATATCTTGCTCTTTTAGATGAATATCGTTTAAAACTGCAGCAAAGATACAAATAATCCCTCAATGAGGGATGAATTCTTTCGAAAAGTTCCCTCATTGAGGGATGAATTTAATCATTTTTATCCCTCATTGGGGGATTTTTACACATTGTTATTACCAAATGAGTTCGTGCCAAACTTGGCAAAAAACGCAAGTTTGGCACGAACTCAACTTATAGTTTCAGGAGTTTGGCAAACTCCCAGACTACAATACCGGCGGTGACGCTGACATTCAGGGAATGCTTGGTACCGAACTGGGGAATCTCCAAACAGCCATCGCTCATATCCACGATGTTCTGCTTGACTCCCTTCACCTCGTTACCGAAAATCACGGCGTAGCCTTTGGAGAGGGAAGGGTGAGCCTCAGGCAGGTTCTGGAGCTTGGTGGAGCCTTCTACCTGCTCGATGCTATATACAAAGTAGCCTTTCTGCTTCAACTTCTCTACCGCCTCTTCGGTAGTCTTGAAGTATTCCCAATCCACGCTGTCTTCGCCACCCAATGCCGTCTTATGAATCTCGACATTGGGAGGGGTGGCGGTGATTCCGCAGAGATACACCGCCTCTACACGGAAGGCATCGCAGGAACGGAAAACACTTCCTACATTATATAATGAACGCACATCATCCAGGACCACTATCAGGGGCAGCTTCTCGGCTTCCTTGAATTCCTCCAGGGTGAGGCGGTTCATCTCTATCGTTCTTAATTTGCGCATTATAATATACCTTATTATATATAATATAATCAGAGTCGGTTAAGCCTCTGCCTCTTTGGTCTTGTAGGCAAGGGCGTACATGCGAATCTGCTTGATCATCGCCAGAAGACCATTGCTGCGGGTTGGACTCAAATGGTCTTTCAGACCAATTTTCTCTACGAAATAGAGGTCGGCATCCATAATCTCGGTTGGGGTATGACCGCTCAACACACGGATGAGGAGGGCGATGATACCCTTTACGATGAGCGCATCGCTATCGGCAGTGAATACGAGCTTGCCATCTACATAATCGCATTGCAACCATACGCGGCTCTGACAGCCGTCGATAAGGTTCTGCTCGTTCTTGTATTTCTCATCGAGAGGAGCCAACTCGTTGCCCAAGTCAATGAGCATCTGATACTTGTCCATCCAGTCGGTGAAATCCTGAAACTCCTCTACTACTTCATCCTGCAATTCATTAATTGTTGCCATTATTTTATTTCTTTAATTTCGTTTACTGTAATCAACTTATAAAGCTTGTCGTTAGGGCGTACCTTATCTGGTACAGGGATGGAAACTCTCCAGCCCTGCTGCGCTGTTTCTACCGGTTTCAGGTCGTAGCGGATTTCATCGGCATGGAGATACATCACACCGGTGGTGTTACCCGTAATCAGCAGTTTCTCGCCCTTGTCGAAGGTAGATGCCTCTACGGCTACTTCTGCCACACCCAACTTAGAGAAATATTTCATCACCTTGCCCACGAGCACCTTCTTCTCGGTAGCTACGGAACCGTAATGCTTGTTCCATTCACCGAGAGTCTGCCCCTGGTAATAACCATCCCAGAAACCACGGTTGAAGACGGTGGCGAGTTTCTCATCCCACTCATCCTTCTTCTCCTCGGTAAAGGTTCCGTCGAGCACGGCAGCTATCGCCTCCTTATAACATTTCACTACGGTATATACGTATTCAGGACCACGGGCACGGCCTTCAATCTTGAAGACGCGCACACCGGCATCCATCATGCGGTCGATGAAGCGGATGGTCTTCAGGTCCTTCGGACTCATCACATACTTGTTGTCGATTTCAAGCTGGTTGCCAGTTTCGTTATCTGTAACAGTATAGCTGCGGCGGCAGATCTGCACACACTCGCCACGGTTGGCAGAGCGGTTGGCATTAGCGAGACTCATGTAGCACTTGCCCGATACAGCCATGCACAGAGCACCATGACAGAACATTTCGATGCGGATCTGCTTGCCCATAGGTCCGCAGATGTTCTGCTGCTCTATCTGCTCATGGATGTGCTTCACCTGGTCCATGTTCAATTCACGTGCCAGTACGGAAACATCAGCAAAGCGTGCATAAAACTTCAAAGCCTCTGTGTTTGAGATATTTAACTGTGTGGATAAATGAACCTCCTCGCCCACTTCATTGCAATAGCTCATTACAGCCACATCGCTGGCGATGACGGCAGAGATGCCTGCCTCCTTGGCAGCATCGATGATTTCCTTCATCGTTGGGATGTCGTTATCGTAGATGACAGTATTGACGGTGAGATAGGTCTTGATACCATGCTCGTTGCAGGTAGCAGCAATCTCACGCAAATCATCGATGGTAAAATGGTTGGCTGAATGGGAACGCATGTTCAACTTGCCGATACCAAAGTATACGGAGTCGGCACCAGCCTGTATGGCAGCAGCCAGTGACTCGCGTGAGCCCACTGGTGCCATCACTTCAAATTCGTTTATCTTTGTATTCATGAATGCAATTATCTTTTTTCGGGTACAAAGTTACACCAAAATGAAGACAAAACACAGAAAAATGGAGAAAAAATGACATAAATTCGATTATATTGACAAATCAATCATGATTATTTGGCTATATTTGCCTATAAATAAGAATATATCCCTAGGATATACTTCTTTTTATATGAATCCTATCCAGTCTTACGGCTGGTATTATTAATCAAAAAGTGAAAGCAGATGAAGAATGTTTTTACCTCAGGAATGATTCTGTTCCTGGCAATGACCACAACGGTTAGTTGCACACAAGAAAACGTGATGCTTGAAACAACACCACAAGTCAAGAACCAAGAAGTAAGATTCTGCTTCTTCGAAAGCTCCATTGTGCCTATCGGTCAGGATGAAGAGAGCAATCTTGCCAGAACGAGAGCCAACGGGAGCGAGCAATCGCTCAAGGATGCAAAACTCTACACAGATCTGCAAGTATGTCTCATTCCGAAAGGAGATGAAACTACTGCCGGCTATACCGTAAGACAGGAAAACTGGGATGACAAATTCGGAAACGTCAGCCTGCAGGTGCCGGCAGGAGAATACACGCTCGTTGCCGTAGCAGCAAAAACTGATTTGCAGCAGGAAGAACGAATCGAAGTAAAATCAAGGCATGAAATGACCTTTGCCAACAACATCGTACGCGATATGGCGTATACCCTTCAGGATATCAAGGTGGAATCGGGCAGCAAAGCCGTAACACAGAATGTTTCGCTGAAACGTGCCGTCAGCTGTTTTGAACTTCGTGCTACCGACATCATGCCCCTGACTACCAAGACTCAGGAAATCACGATAAGCGGAAGCTGCGGCACGGTGTTCAACCCTTCTACCGGATTCTGCAAAGAAAAGGCTACCATCACCCGAAACTTTTCTTTTGAAGCCAAAGAACACCAGGAAAGAATCATTTACTATACACTCTACACCCTTCTGACCGACAAAGATATAACGGACATCCATATAACAGCTACGGCAAAAGACAAGGAAGAAAAAGTTATCAAGACCGTCAGCTTTGACAACGTACACCTGGTTATCGGAAAGAAGACTACCTATACCGGTCCGATTTTTACCTACCCTAACAATATGTCGTTCACAGTCAACCAGCCGGAGATTCCTGCATCAGGCTATGACAAGAAATTTTAATAACCCATGGCGTTTTAAGAAAGATTAATGCCACTGATTAAAATCTTTTTTGTATTTTTGCGGCATGGAAAGAAAGAACATTATAACCATAGGACTCGCTCTGCTTGTATTCGCCGGTTGCGGATACAGACAGCAGCGAGCCGGTATTTCAGAGACAGGTGGAGGCGAAGATTATCTTCCGAAGCACATCCACCTGATCAGTACTACGCCCGTCAAGGACCAGGGCAACAGCGAACTCTGCTGGGCATACGGCATGCTTGCCACCATCGAAAGCGAGCACATCATGAAGGGGGATTCCGTGAATCTCTCCATCGCCTACATAGCCCGCATGATGCTGGAAGAACAGGCACTGGAATATTACTTTGCACAGGGAAAGAAGAACATCAGCCTGCGCGGTACTGCCCCGATGCTGATACATTATATAGATAAGTATGGTGCACAACCTTACGACAGCTATGAAGATCCGAAGCACGTGAACTACAAGGTGCTCTGCCGCAAGGTGCAGAAACTGTGCGATGGCGCCATCTCGCAGAAAGCGGGCATCAGCCAGCTCAAGGAGGAACTGAACGACCTGTTTGACGCAGAAATAGGCTACATGCCTGCCAAGGCCGTACACATGCTGGGTGCCGAATATACCCCTCAAGAGTTTGCCCACAGCGTATGCTATCCCGAGGAGTATGTATCGCTCACCAGTTTCTCGCATCATCCTTACAGAGAATACTTTGCGCTCGAGATTCCCGATAACCGGATGCACGATGCCTATCTGAACCTTCCGCTCGACGAGCTGATGCTCCACATCAGGAAGGCGGTAGAAAAAGGACACCCGGTATGCTGGGAAGGTGACATCAGCGAACCTGGCTTCAAGGAACCAAGGAAGAACTGTGTAGACATACAGCCGATGGAACGCCCCGTGACCCAGGCATCGCGACAGAAGGAGTTTGAACAGCTTCGCACCACCGATGATCATGTGATGGAAATCATAGGTACCTTCATGAAAGGCAAGCAGAGATTCTACGTCTGCCGCAATTCATGGGGCAAGAACTGGGGCAACAAGGGACTCATCTACCTATCGGAAGACTATCTGCGCCTCAAGACCATCGCCGTGTTCATGAGCGAAGATGCATATATAATGAAGATGCATATATAATAAGGTATAAGCTCCCAAACAGGCTTCAGACATAAGAAATGTGTTAAAATGGTTGACATACATCAAATAGCTGTTAAATAGCACGTGTGTGCGCACACACATAGTTGATTTATATCAAAAAAGAGGCTTTTTTATGTGATTTTCTCTTAAAACATTTGGTGGGTTCGGAAAATCGTCGTACCTTTGCATCGTCAATAAGACAAAAAGGTTATTAGGTTTTTAGGTTAAGATTGTTAGTTGTTTTAGGTTATTAGTTAGTTTAAAGGTAAATTTAAGATTGTTTATTCAGAGAAACGGTATTAGTTAAGGTAAAGAAAAGATTGTTTATTCAAGGACGACAAAAAGTTTAGGTTATTAGGTTTTTAGGTTTAAGATTGTTAGTTGTTTTTTTATTAGGTTTTAGTTTAAAGGTAAATTTAAAGATTGTTTATTCAAGGACAACAGGATAATTCAACAGGTGAGTTGAAGGTAAAAAGATCAAATGTATGGGATAACCAAAGATGACGCCTGAGCAGAATTGCTGCTTCGGGCTTCGTAATGGAAAGGGTAACAAAAAGCCCTTGAGTTATGAGAAATTTGGGAATATCGTATTAGAAGAGCGCAATTTCGAAATCATTCGAAGTTGCGCTCTTTATTTTTTCTGAAAATAACCGCCAAATTATTTTGTTTTACCAACGAAAAGTCGTAATTTTGCAGAAGATATATAAAGATAAGTAATTATGGCAAGACATCCTCTCTGGAACGAAGAATACTGGCTCCTGCTGTTGCAGCTGTACCAGAAGAAGCCTATGGGCGTGAAACCTCTCTATTCGAAAGGGATGGTCGACTTGAGCCTGGAACTGCATATTCCACCTGAGTTTCTGCACGAACAGATGTTCAAACTCAGAATGGTGACTCCGAGAATCAAGCGACTATGGGAGAAGTATGCCGATAAGCCACAGAAACTGAAGCGCGATATACAGCGCATCAGGCAGATGAACGGCTGCGGAAACGCCATACAGTTCTTCGAGGGAGTGGAAGTGAAGGAAACATTCGAGAAAAACTGGGAACCACTGGAAAGTGAACCATCGCTCACCCCCGTGAAACTCATCATCATCCTCGATCTCTACTTCCAGCTTACACCAATCACCATGGTGCCGGAAACACCGGAAATCATCGACCTGGGAAAACTCATCAGGACATCACCGAAGGTCATTGCCGAGGCGATGGGCATATTCATGTACTGCGACCCCTATCTCAACCGCGAAGATGTGCTGATACATCCGCTGCTAGAAGCATGCAGCGACATCTGGCACCAATACGGAAACGGAAATCCAGACAAGCTTTACCAGCTTGCCAACGAACTAAAAGAATACTTTAAGTAATTATGGCTCAAAAACTCATACAGACACAGGCACAGAAGTTACAGCAACTTCAAAGACTTTCAGCCCAGCAAATGCTGCAGGTGAAACTGTTGGAAATGCCGCTCACGGAACTGGAAGACAGTATCAATGCAGAACTGGACGATAATCCCGCTCTGGAAAGCGAGAACCCAGACGACATGCTCAACGAGAATGTCGCCAATGATGATTCGCCCGCAGATGATGAGTACGACAACAGCAGCGATGAGGATGCCTACGAGGCTGAATCTGAAAAAGAAGAAAGAAAAGACGAACTGGACCAGGCACTGGAAAGCATCGGAAAAGACGACCAGATGCCTGACTACAATACTGACAGATACAACAACCAGGACAGCGCTGACTACGAAGAAATGGTTTACGGTGACACCACCTCTTTCTATGATAAGCTGAAGGAACAGATGGACATGCAGCCGCTCAGCGACAAGGAGAAGGAAGTAATGGAATATCTCATAGGTTCACTGGATGACGACGGACTGCTCCGCAAGGACCTGGACAGCATCTGCGATGAACTCGCTATCTATCACAACATCGATGTTACGGAAAAAGACATCGAGCACGTGCTCCACATTCTACAGACCTTCGACCCAGCCGGTGTAGGAGGAAGAAGTCTGCAGGAATGCCTCCTGCTGCAGGTTAAGAGACTGCCGAGAGGTGTGCTCCGCAAGACGATGGAAGAGGTATTTACCGACTATTTTGACGAGTTTACCAAGAAACATTGGGACAAGATCAAGGCAGGACTGGAACTGAACGATACACAGGTAGAAACCCTGCAGGCAGAAATCAGAAAGCTGAACCCGAAACCGGGCGCATCGATGGGCGAAACAGAGGGAAGAAACATGCAGCAGATTACCCCCGACTTCATCATCGACACCAATGACGATGGAACGATTACATTCTCGCTGAACCGTGGCAACATTCCGCAACTGACGGTTTCGCCATCATTCACCGACATGATTGACACCTACAGGAAGCATAAAGACAAGATGAGCCGGAGCGACAAGGAAGCCCTGCTCTACGCTAAGGAAAAGGTGGACAAGGCACAGGGATTCATCGAAGCCATCAAGCAGAGAAGACATACCCTCATCGTCACCATGAAGGCAATTATCGACATACAGCGGCAGTTCTTCCTGGATGGAGACGAGGCTGACCTGAAACCGATGATCCTGAAGGATGTAGCAGAACGCACGGGACTGGACATCAGTACCATCTCGAGAGTGAGCAACGTGAAGTATGCCCAGACTAAATGGGGCACCTTCCCGCTGAAGTTCTTCTTCACAGACAGCTACACCACTGAAGACGGCGAAGAGATGTCTACCCGCAAAATCAAGATTGCCCTGCACGACATCATCGAGAAAGAAGACAAGAAAAAGCCGATCAGCGATGATGCACTCGCCAAACTGCTGAAGGAGAAGGGATTCCCTATCGCACGACGTACGGTGGCAAAATATAGGGAGCAACTGGGCATACCGGTGGCACGACTCAGAAAATAAGATAGTGGTATGAGTCAGGAAGAAACCGGGGCCCACCACAAAATATTTGAGAGATAAAAAGAATATATACGTTATTAGTGTTATGAAAGAGAAGAATATCATATTGACAGCACGCATCATGAGCATGATCTTCACGCCCTTCTATCTGCCGATGGTAGGACTGATTGCTCTGTTCATCTTCAGTTATATGTCGCTGTTACCGATAGGATACAAACTGGTGATGCTGGGCATGGTCTACCTCCTGACCGTCGTAGCTCCATCGCTACTCATCCACCTCTACCGCATGGTTCAAGGCTGGACCTCACGTGAGCTGGGCAAGAAGGAGCGTCGTATTGTGCCTTACATCCTCTCTATCGTATGTTACTTCGGCTGTTTTTTCTGGATGGAATACCGCAATACGCCTCGCGTCATCAGTATCATCGTAGTGGTAGCGCTGGCGATACAGATGATTTGCGCCTTCATCAATGTATGGTGGAAGATCAGCACCCATACGGCAGCCATCGGAGGTGTGGCAGGAGCTCTGGTGTCTTATTCTGTAGCCTTCAATTTCAATCCGCTGTGGTGGCTCTGCCTTGTGCTGATGATGGCAGGCGCAGTAGGAAGTGCCCGCATGATACTCCGACAACATACGCTGTCACAGGTAGTTGCAGGATTTCTGATAGGCACCGCCTGTGCTATATTAGTAATATAAAGTTTATAATAAAATATAAGAAGAAATGAAACCATTAGTAAGCATTATTATGGGCAGTACAAGCGATCTGCCTGTTATGGAAAAAGCATGTAAGTGGTTGAACGACAACCAGATTCCTTTCGAAGTTAATGCCCTCTCTGCTCACCGCACTCCAGATGCAGTAGAGTCATTCGCCAAGGGAGCCAAGGAGCGTGGCGTGAAGGTTATCATCGCTGCTGCCGGTATGGCTGCCGCCCTTCCTGGTGTTATCGCAGCATCTACTCCTCTGCCAGTAATCGGCGTACCTATCAAGGGTATGCTCGATGGTCTTGATGCCATGCTCAGCATCATCCAGATGCCTCCTGGCATTCCTGCAGCTACTGTTGGTGTGAATGCGGCTCAGAACGCTGCCATCCTCGCTGCTGAAATGATTGCCCTTGCCGATGAGGAAGTGGCTCAGAAGGTAGAGGCTTGGAAGGCGGGTCTCGGTGCCAAGATCGAGAAGGCCAACAAGGACCTGGCTGAGGTGAAATACGACTTCAAGTGTAATTAATCTAATATGTGATATGCCCCATTCTTTTGGGGCATATCTTATCTTATATATTATGGTAGATTTATTCAATTATACCCGCCGTGCCTCTTCTGTGGCACATATCGGAGCCATCGACCTGGGTGGCGATAATCCTATCCGCATCCAGTCGATGACCACCACCAACACCAATGATACCGAGGCTTGCGTGCGACAGGCTGAGGAGATTATCAAGGCTGGTGGCGAGCTGGTGCGCTTCACCACTCAGGGTTCCCGCGAGGCAGAGAACATGAAAAACATCAATGCCGGCATCCGTGCCGACGGCTATCAGACTCCGCTCGTAGCCGATGTTCACTTCAATCCTAACGTTGCCGACGTGGCTGCTCTCTATTGCGAGAAAGTGCGCGTCAATCCTGGCAACTACGTGGATCCTGCCCGCAAGTTCATCAAGCAGGAATATACCGACGAGGAGTATGCCCACGAACTTCAGAAGATTGAGGATCGCTTCGTACCTTTCCTCAACATCTGCAAGGAGAACCATACTGCCATCCGCATCGGTGTGAACCACGGTTCACTCTCCGACCGCATCCGTAACCGCTACGGCGATACGCCAGAGGGCATCGTAGAGAGCTGTCTCGAGTTCCTGCGCATCTGCAAGAAGGAGAATTTCCACGATGTGGTTATCAGCATCAAGTCATCCAATACCGTTGTGATGGTTCGCTCCATGCGCCTCCTGGTAGAAGAAATGGAGAAGGAAGGCATGAACTACCCACTCCACCTCGGCGTAACCGAAGCCGGCGAAGGCGAAGATGGCAGAATCAAGAGTGCCGTAGGTATCGGTGCCCTCCTGGCTGATGGCATCGGCGATACCGTTCGTGTAAGCCTGAGCGAGGAACCGGCTGCAGAGATTCCGGTGGCTCGTCATCTGGTAGATTACATCGGCAAGAAGAAGGGGCATCTGATGATTCCTGCCACAGCTTGTCCTTCATTCGACTGGCTGCGCCCTACCCGCCGCGAAACCGTGGCTGTAGGCAATATCGGCGGCAGCAACGTTCCGGTGGTTATCAGCAACCGAATCAACGGCGAGAGCACCGCTTGTGAGAACAAGGATGCTACTCCAGACTATATCTACATCGGCGGCAAGATGCCTAAGCAGTTTGTGGCTGGCCAGAGCTACATCGTAGATTACAACGTTTACGAGACGCTGAACAGCAAGCCAGAGACTACTGGTGCCAAGCTCTACCCTATCTTCCCTGCCATGGCAATGCCGCTCATCGCCAGCATCAAGGCAGACGTGAAGTTCCTCACCCTGCAGTTTGGTACACCTGCCGAGGAATATATCGCCTGTCTGAAGGCTCATCCTGAGGTGGTGGTTATCTGCGTAAGCAATCATCAGAACCGCCTGGGCGACCAGCGTGCATTGGTTCACGAGATGATGAATGCCGGCTTGAAGAACCCTGTGGTTTTCGCCGAGATGTACCAGCACGGCAAGGAGGAGAAGAGCGACTTCCAGCTGGAGGCTGCTGCTGATATGGGAGCCTTGATGATTGATGGTCTGACCGATGGTATCTGGCTGATGAACAATGGAGACATCCCTGCCCAGACAATAGATGAAACCGCTTTCGGTATTCTCCAGGCAGCCCGTCTGCGCACCAGCAAGACCGAGTATATCAGTTGTCCGGGATGCGGCAGAACCCTCTACGATCTTCGTGAAACCATCGCCAAGATCAAGGAGGCAACCAAGCATCTCAAGGGGCTGAAGATTGGTATCATGGGCTGTATCGTGAATGGTCCAGGCGAAATGGCGGATGCCGATTACGGCTACGTAGGCGCCGGTCCTAACCGAGTAAGCCTCTACCGCAAGCAGGTTTGCGTAGAAAAGAATATTCCGCAGGAGGTGGCAGTAGAGCATCTGCTCGCCCTCATCGACTCGGACAAGCAATAATTATTCAGGCACGGATCCGCGTAATCCGTGCCTAATTTATACCCACTCCTAATTACTCCCCGTTCCTAATCCATAGTGCCTTCAAAAGTTCAGGAATGAATGTTATCTTTAAGTTAATCTCCACCTCTTTATATGGCTCTTTCACAAAAAAAATGTATCTTTGCAACTGTAATCATCAAAAACTGAAAAGATTATGGCAAATACTAAACTGCTCCTGGTAGAGGATGATGAAAACCTCGCCTATATGGAGAAAAGTTGCTTCGAAGATATCATCGGAGGATATGAGGTGAAAACTGCCGTAAACGGCAAGGAAGGACTGAAGGTGTGGCAAGACTTTCAGCCCGATGTTATCGTATCTGATATCGACATGCCCATCATGGACGGAATAGAAATGGTGAAGAAAATACGCGAGGTTGACGGAAAAACCATAATTCTGTTTACCACCGGACTCACCTCGCCGAAAGACCTGAAGGCAGGTTATGCCGCCGGGGCCAACAACTATGTGAAGAAGCCGTTTATTCCGGAAGAGCTTGATGCTCATATACATAGCCTGCTTCAGCTGAAAGCCGGAGCTCGCAGCGAAAACGCCAGCAACCAGATAAAACTAGGTAAATACATTCTAGATGCCGACCATGCCACTCTGAAAGATACGCAGGATGGTAAACAGAAAATGCTCACCGCACGAGAGGCAAAGATTCTGGAACTGCTGGCAGTAAACAAAAACGAGGTGGTGCGCCGCGAAGCCGTATTGAGCCGGTTCTGGGGAGTGGAAGACAAAGACTATTTTGCTTCCAGAAGTTTGGATGTATTCATCAAGAAAATACGCACAGCGCTGGAAGACGAACCGGGCGTAGAACTGAAAACCATCAGAGGTGTAGGATTCAAACTCATCGCAGAATAGACGCATCTCAAGCCTCAGAAAATCAGTAAAACGAATCATCTCTATACGGAATGATAGAAAAGAAAACAGATTATTAAAGACAAACATATATGTTAAAAGCGATACTATACTTCTTTCTCCTGATAGCTGAATTTTTCATCACTATCCTGATAAGCGGTTTCTGCTTTGGCCTGTATTATGCCTATATAGGTAGTGAGCACATGCCAGGCAACAGCAAGGGAGATATGACTACAACAGAAATGTTTCCTTTCATCATAGCTTTCGCCCTGATAGCTACACTCATCATCTGGTTTACCTTTCATAAAGGCAAGTTTTCGAGTTTTACGCTTGGCAAGGTAAAGCCAGAGAGCAAATGGCAACTCATGCTCTACGGCTCTATGCCGATGCTGGGTTTTATCATCGCCTATTATGCCCTGATGAGCTACTTAGGCATTCATTTTATGCCTAAAGAAATGAGCCAGTTCGGCTTTTTCCAGTTGCTCCCACTGATGCTGGTAGGCACATTTATCTCAACCTACGTTTTCTATGGTGCCATTCTGGAAGAACTTCTGAAAAGCGGAAAGAAGAAATGGGTCGTTCTGCTTGTATACTTGCTCATGATTATGCCAACTACGCTGACAGCAGGTTCGGGCGAGGGAATGGCACTCTGGATATTTTACGTCCTGGCAGCCCTCCCATGCACCTTATACGGTTTCTGGCTTTACTGCAAAACCCGAAGTTCCATCGTTATATTCGCGGTTTATCTCATATCCAATATGGTTCCGTTCAACCTGGGCAGCAACTGGGTTACCATCCTAGTATGCATCCTGGGACTGGGCATGATGGGCTATGGATTCTATCTTCTCAAGAAGAATATAGAACCATTGCTGATACAAGAGGATGAAGAAGAAAAAGAATACTAAAACCACCTGATTATGAAGGCAAACAGAACCAAAATGCTAGGTACGATAGCGCTGGTAGCCGTACTATGCATGCAACTTTTCTGGATATATAACTCATTCCAGATGAGCGTTCACCAGATGGGCTACGATAATCCCTGGAGTCTGGCAGCCGATGTGAGGGCACATGCCTTTTTCTCGGCACTCTACCAGAGTCGCATCACCCTGCTCACTTCTCTACTCACCACGGTGGTCATCATTCTGAGCCTTATCGACCAAATCAACTATATCGATGAGCAGGAAAGGGTTCGCCTGCTGCGCGAGGATTTCTCCTATGCAATGGTTCACGACATGAAGTCGCCGCTCACCTCTATCATCATGGGAACCAAATATCTGCACAGCGGCGTACTGGAGAAGAAGCCGGAAATGAAGGAGAAATATTTCTGTATCGTAGAAGACGAGGCACAGCATCTGCTTGCTCTCATCAACCGCCTGCTTACCATCTCAAAACTGGAACATGGTAAACTGAGCATCCAGAAGGCTGAAATAGATCTGGAGGCGATGATAGAGGATGTGGTGGATAAATACAAGGCGAAATCGGCGAAACCGATTCATATCACCACCCTATTCGGAGCCACTTCAGCACTGGCAGATGAGGAATATCTGAAGGAGGCTATCAGTAATATAGTAGATAACGCCACCAAATACTCGAAGGAAGAAATCAACATTCAGATTTCCACCTTCGAGAATGACAGAAATGTATATATCAAGATATACGATGAGGGTATCGGCATAGCCAGAAGTGAGATGAAAACAATCTTCAACCGCTTTGAGCGTGCTGCTGAGCACGAAAGAGACGCCCGGAAGACCCGTGGCGGCTTCGGTATCGGCCTAAACTACGTGCTGCAGGTAATCAATGCCCATGGCGGCAAAGTAAGCGTAAAGAGCGAAAAAGGCAAATGGTCGGTGTTCACCATATCGCTGCCGAAATAATCAGCTTGCACAGCCATATTAATAACAAAGCTCCCGATGCATCATGCACCGAGAGCTTTGTTTTATCTTATTTCACGATTGAAGAAACCGGATTTCTCACACCCTTCATTCCTACGAGGAATGCCTTGGCAGCACCAAACTTGAGGAACATATCCAAACGGATAGGAATATGATTCTCATCATCGGTTACATAGAAATCTACGATTCTCTTATACTTGCGATTCTCATACTCCATATAGGCAAGGCGCAGGCAACGGTACTTCACACCATTATCTGCTTTGATGGTAACCTTACCATCAAACTTTATCTGAGCTGGAGTGCGGTTCTTTCCATCAGCAATAGGGAATTTTACGGTATAACCCTTCTTCCAGTTGGCAGGATCGAAACTGCGGGCACGCAGGAAGATGTTCATCATATCAAAAACACAATCATCGTAGGTGGCATTCTTCCATACATGCTTACCATCATGCTGCTGACGGTGCTGTTTGAGATGACACCTACCGCCAGAATAGCTGTAGAATACCTCATCTACCGTATAGCGCTTGCCCTCGTGAGCTCCCTTACGGAAATACATAGGCGCCATATCGGTGCCGCTGTAGCAGAGCAGAGTGTCGCGAAGCACAAAGATATCATCTACACGCTTATTGCCTCTTGTAACAAGAGAACCGCGATAAGCAGGCTTACCATGACGGGTGGTTTGGACGATAGACATACTGGCATTACCAGCTTTTACCCAAACAAACTTCCAATTGTAATACAGATTGTAAGTAAGGAACTCACCCGACTTGAAGGCTGTATTACGGAAGGTACACTGGGCAGACACCGTAGTGCTGACCAGAAGTAGCAATAATGCAATCCCGAATGATTTGATCGTTTTCATAACTCTTTATAATTTAGGAATGTACTCGATGCCAAGTTTCTTGGCACGTTGCGCATTCTGGTTCTTAACTTTCTTTTCTTTATCAGGCTTCTGCTTGGTAATGGCACCAGGCTTCTGACGGGAAAGTTCACGGGCCGTAGGATCCCAACTCTCGGTTAAATCCCATTTAGCCTTGCATTCTATCACGTCTGGATAGTAATACACCTCTTCTGCCTGTTCATCCTTATCATAGCAGCCTGTATCCCACTTGCCGTTGCCGTTGCGGTCTACTATCAGACGCATGTAATACTTCTCCGGCTTGAGATAATAGAATTCGGCTACACCGTTCACTGCCTTCACTTCTTTCACCACCTGATCCTGCGCATTGAGTAGCTGAACGAGGAGCGGATGATTGTCGAAATCGTGCGTTACATTAATGAGCAGCGTGCCGTAAGTATCCAGGGAATTGACCTTGAAACCCTGTTTCACAGGTTTAGATACAAGTCCGTAGATGTCCTGGAACGCGGCAGAATCAACCTCCAGACTATATTCTATGTCCGGACGCCACTCGCCTCTCAGAATATACTTGCGGTTGCCCAGCGGCTTAAACTCCATCGGCGCCCTATACCATAGCGTATCATGCTTGGCATAGAGATGAATGCCTGCCGTATCGGCCTTGGCAAGCGGTGTATTGAAGGTGAAGATAACATTCTTGTCAGGATCGAGCTGAGAAGAGACACTCATCTGAACATCAAGCGGTTTTACAGCCATCACGCTATCATAAGGTTCACCCTTCTTCTTCAGTTTTTCCTGCTTCTTGGTCCATTTCTCCAGTTCCTTAGCCTGCGCCTTCATACGCTTTTCGTAAGGTTCCTTCGAAAGAATTTCGAGCGTATCAGTCTGGTTGCGGAGCACGCCCGTACTGTCTGTCATACGGTAAGTAAGCTCTATATTCAGCGTATCCTGGTTGACCAGCGCCGTATCCTTGAGCCAATAGGTAAGCGTATCGTTCTTCTCCGATTTTTCCAGAATAAAGGCATCTTTCTCATTAAAATTCAAGCCCTTGATCTGTGGCAGGATAGAATCACCATAACTGTAATAGAGCGAGAAGCAGTTGGCCTTCTGACGCTCTGCCTTGAGGAAGAAGCGGTCGGAAACCAGTTCGGTAAAGGCACGGAGCACTACATTATCCGGTAGGAAATGAGTATAATTAACCTGATCTATCGACTTGATATGCAAGGAATCAATCCATGTAGTATCCTGTCGTACATCCGGCTTGCTTGACGGCACGATAATATCATGAGAAAAAGCGAGTTTTTCGCTTTTCTGGCTGAACATATAGTTGCCATCCATATCCTGCAGGGCATAGATGCGGTAAGAGCCCGGAGCCACACCTTTTATGACGAAGCGACCACGGCTGTCGGTACGGCTTACACGCAGCATAGGCTTGGTCTTGAAGGCTGAATCGGCATGATCAGCGTAAAGACCTACCAGAATACCCTTAATAGGCTCCAGATTCTCCGATTCGAGCACATATCCCGACACCTCCATCGTATCGATGACCTCGCCGGTAGAGAAACTGTAGGTATAGTTTCCCATCGGATTGCCCTCGTTATTATCGCTGATGGCATCGGAAAAGTCGATGGTATAGGTAGTATTCGGCTTGAGCGAATCTACCAGAGAAATCTGAATATGCTTGCCTGAAGCCTTGATTTCAGGCACTTCGAGCTGCGGAGGCGAAACAACCACTTTCTCGGTAGGATTATCTACCTTGATATATTCGTCGAAATAGATATTCACCTTCTTCTGCTTCACATTTACGCCCTTATCGGCTGGCGAAGCTCCAATCACCTTAGGAGGAGTTTCGTCGAACCAACCACCATCCGGCTGTCCCATCTTGGCACAGGATGCCAACATGAGGAAAGCTAAGACGTAGAAAGGCAGAAACAGTGAATTTGCCTTCAACTTGCTCTTTATGTCGTTCAATTGAATCATTCTTTATATCTTCTTAATATCGCAGCATCACTTCAACTTCAGGCGGAAGAAGCATGCAGCTTGTTTTATTTGTTCATCATGAGCATCTCATCAATGTTCTTGCGGCTGTTGCTCAAGCGTGGAATCTTATGCTGTCCACCTAACTTGCCCTTGCTCTTCAGCCATTCATTGAAGAGTCCCGGCTTGGCCTTCACTATCTCCAGATGCTGGAGGGTAACGTCGTGAAAGCGCTTGGCCTCGTAATCGCTGTTGATTTCCTGCAGCTTCTGGTCTAACAGACTGGCAAATTCACCGAGGCTGGCTGGCTCTTGAGAGAACTCTATGAGCCACTGGTGACGGCACTTGGCATTACTGTCCATATAAACCGGCGCAGCGGTATAATCAGAAACCTGAGCACCCGTCTTCTCGCAGGCATAAGCCAATCCCTTCTCGGCATTATCCATGATCAGTTCCTCGCCAAATGCATTAATAAAGTACTTGGTACGGCCGGTAATGACAAACTTATAAGGATTCTTGCTGGTAAACTGAACCGTATCGCCGATGAGATAGCGCCACAAACCACAGGAAGTGGTGATGATCATAGCGTAGTTCTTGCCTACCTCAACACCCCAGAGAGGCACAACGGTAGGATTCTCGCTGCCGAATTCGTCCATAGGGATAAACTCGTAGAATACATCATAATCTATCATAAGCGACATGGCTGGGTCTGCCGGATCATCCTGCAGTCCGAAGAATCCCTCGCTGGCATTATAAGTCTCCATATAATGCATGTTCGGCGAAGTGATGAGCTGTTCATACTGCTTGCGGTAAGGAGTAAAGGCAATACCGCCATGGAAGAATACCTCCAGATTAGGCCATACCTCTTCCAGATGCTTCTTGCCGGAAAGTTCCATGACACGCACCAACACACTAAGCATCCAGCTAGGAACACCCGAGATATTGGTTACGTTCTTATTCATCGTTTCGCGGGCAATAAGGTCGCGTTTCACTTCGAAATCGCTCAGGAGAGCGGTTGACTTCTTAGGAACACGCACCAGATTGGCAAGCGGATTGATATTTTCGATGAGGATAGCGCTCAGGTCACCCACCAGACTATCCGACACATTATAGTTAGGCGAATGGCTTCCACCTAAGATAAGGCTCTTGCCATCAAAGAGTCTGCTCTTCGGATTATTGCGCAGATAATAGGCTACGGCATCAAAGCCTCCGGCATAATGAATGCCATGCAAGCCATCATGAGAAACCGGGATAAACTTACTCTTATCGTTGGTGGTGCCAGATGACTTGGCATACCATTTTACCAGTCCCGGCCATAGAATATCCTTTTCGCCATGACGCATACGGTCGATATCCCCCTTCAACTCCTCGTAGGTATTGACAGGAATATTCTGTGCAAATTTATCATAACTGTTGGTGGTATTTAATAAATGCTTGACACCATATTCAGTATTTTTTCCTTTATTTATAAGGTGCATAAGCACTTTATGCTGCAAATGTTCTGCATCATAGACATACTTCTCCAACTCCTTCTGCCGAGGTTTGAAGACGTTACTTACTATCGTTGTTAAACTCATATCTAGATATATATCATTTAAGTAGATGCAAAAGTAAATCAAACTTTTGATATAGAGAAAGTTTTTACTATTTTTTAATACAAAAGGGTAAGATAAAGTATACAAAAAGGAAATATACAACACAAAAGACTCCCATAAGTGGCGATATTTACCATCTTATGGGAGTCTTCTATTAAATCGTATTTCCTATCCGGAAAGAGATACAGTTTACTCATCGTTACCGAAAGCAGCCGCTTCGGCAGCGGCAATAATCTCTTCTCTTGATAATTCCTTAGGCTGAGCCGTGATGTCGCTCAAATCGAACTCATCACTCTCCTTCTTTTCATCCTTCACCTCGACCTGCACTTCAGTTTCCTGGACAGTTTCGGCAGATTTCTCTGTGAAAACCTCCTCTTTGAAAACATTGATGTGCTTCTCCTCTACCGGTGCGTTTTGTGCATCAGCATCCTGCGAGATGATGAAATCGTCTTTCACTTCTGTGTTAGGCACGTTTTCAACAGGTTCCTCTTCCATCTTGGTGCGGTTAGCCTTAGCTGTGAACACAGCATCAATATACTGTGGTTCTTTGCGCAGTTTTTCCAAGCTAGTCTTAGAAGCCACCTGCTGGCTTTCCTTCTTGGAATAGCCCTTTCCTACTCCACCTTCAACACCTTCGAGTACAACCTGATAGGTGAAAATCGGGCTACCATTCTTGTCTTTTTGCTGGTCTAGCATAACGAAATCCAGCTTCACGCGGTTTTTCTGGCTCCATTCGATGAGTTTGCTCTTGAAGTTAACCTCCTTATAAGCCACCTTATCGATGTTTATCATTTGTGCCAGAATACGTTTCTGCATAAAATACATGCAGGCATCGTAACCACGGTCCAGATAAATGGCACCTACCAAAGCTTCGAACGCATTTCCTCCCATATAACTGTTATGAGAAGAACTGTGGCCATTAGAAAGAATCAGCTGGTTGATGCCCATTTCCTGTGCCAGTTTATTCAGCGTATCACGCTGCACTAACTTGCTTCGGGTATTGGTAAGGAATCCCTCACGCTTGCCAGGGAAATGCTGGTACACGATATCTCCTACTACAGCATCCAAAACCGCATCACCCAAGAACTCTAACCGCTCGTTGTTCACTGGTTTTCCCTTAGAATTGCGGTGCATGATGCTCTTGTGCAACAGCGCCATCTTGTAGTAGCTGATGTCGTGAGGATAAAAACCGAGGATTTCATATAAAGACAAATAAAGCTCTTTATCCTTGCGGAAAGAGAGCTTTATCCTATCTATAAAATTATTCAGCATACTTCTTGAATACTACACAGCAGTTGTGACCGCCGAATCCGAAAGTATTACTCAATGCAGCACGAACCTCACGCTTCTGAGCTTTGTTGAAGGTAAAGTTCAAGTTGTAATCGAGCTCTGGATCATCATCACCCTCTTCGTGGTTGATAGTAGGAGGAACGATATCGTTCTTCACACTAAGAACACAAGCCATAGCCTCTACTGCACCAGCAGCACCAAGGAGGTGACCAGTCATTGACTTGGTAGAACTGATGTTGAGCTTGTAAGCTGCATCACCGAAGACAGCCTTGATAGCCTTAGCCTCTGAGATATCACCTACGTGGGTAGATGTACCGTGAACATTGATATAGTCAATGTCCTCTGGCTTCAGATTGGCATCAGCAAGTGCACGCTCCATAACGAGCTTAGCACCAAGACCCTCAGGATGAGATGCTGTGATGTGATAAGCATCGGCACTCTCGCCCTCACCTACCATCTCAGCATAAATCTTCGCACCACGAGCCTTAGCGTGCTCAAGTTCCTCGAGAATCAAGCAACCTGCACCCTCGCCCATGATAAATCCATCACGGCTTGCGCTGAACGGACGTGAAGCATGCTCTGGGTCATCATTACGTGTTGACAATGCATGCATAGCATTGAAACCACCTACGCCACAAGCGCAGATAGCAGCCTCTGCACCACCGCTAACGATGATGTTTGCCTTACCCAAACGAATCAGGTTGAAGGCATCAGCCAATGCATTGCTTGAAGAAGCACATGCAGATGTAGTAGTGTAGTTTGGTCCGTGGAATCCAAAGTGGATGGAAATCTGACCTGAAGCGATATCTGCAATCATCTTAGGGATGAAGAATGGGTTAAACTTAGGACCATTCTCCTCGTGAGTACCATAGTACTTCACCTCATCCTCGAAAGTCTTGATACCACCGATACCTACACCGAATACAACGCCAACGTTGTTCAAGTCTTCCTTCTCAAGATCGATATTAGCATCCTTTACACCCTGCATGGCAGCAATCATAGCCAACTGGGTATAACGGTCAAGCTTGCGAGCTTCCTTACGATCAATCCAATCATTGATGTTCAGGCCTTTAACCTCGCAAGCGAACTTGGTCTTGAAAAGGGTTGTATCAAAATGAGTAATAGGCGCAGCACCGCTCTTACCAGCAAGGAGGCTCTCCCAAGTTTCCTCAGGAGTATTACCAACTGGAGTCACAGCACCGAGACCTGTTACAACAACTCTCTTTAATTCCATTTAGTATAAATTAGTTGCTAAATTACTTAGCGTTCTCCTCGATGTAAGAGATAGCGTCACCTACAGTAGCAATCTTCTCAGCCTTATCGTCTGGGATAGAGATAGAGAACTCCTTCTCGAACTCCATAATCAACTCTACTGTATCCAAAGAATCTGCACCGAGATCGTTTGTGAAGCTTGCCTCTGGCTTAACTTCTGCCTCATCAACACCGAGTTTATCAACGATAATTGCCTTTACTTTGCTTTCAATTTCTGACATAATTGTAACTTTTAAAATGTTTATAAATCAATTTCTAATTAAAAATCTGGGTGCAAAGGAACACTTTTTTTTTGAGATAAACAAATATTTTGGCGAAAAAAGTGCATTATTGTGCACAAACACCCCCTAATTGTGCATATTTTTGGCATTTTTTTCCTTTTTTGTTGGTCGTTTCAGATTATTTTGTTACTTTTGTACGGTATTAATTAAACATTTAAATCCATTATGACATTTACAGAAAAAGCCAATAAGATATTTAATCAGGCGATAGCCGATTATCATATCAAAGACAACATTGATACACCAATCAATAATCCATACCAGGAAGGTAGCATCGAGAACTGCCTTTATCTGAAGTGTTGGATTGACACAGTACAGTGGCATTTCGAGGATATTATCCGTGATCCTCAGATAGACCCGGCTGAAGCACTCGTATTGAAACGCAGAATCGACAAGAGCAACCAGGACAGAACTGACCTCGTTGAGCAAATCGATACTTACTTCCGCGAAACATACAAAGACGTGAAGGTTCAGGATGATGCACGCATCAACACTGAGAGTCCTGCATGGGCTGTTGACCGCTTGAGTATTCTTGCCCTCAAGATTTATCACATGAAGGAGCAGGTGGAACGCCCGGAAGCTTCGGCTGAGCACAAAGCGAAATGCCAAGCCAAACTGGATGTACTCCTGGAACAGCAGGTAGACCTTTCTACAGCTATCGACCAACTCTTGGAAGATATCGAGGCTGGACGCAAATACATGAAGGTTTACCGACAGATGAAGATGTACAACGATCCTTCAACCAATCCTGTACTCTACAAGAAATAAAAAACAGAATAGGAGAGCGCATATACCTTATTATATAATAAGAGATATGGCTCTCTTTTTTCACCTTATATTATATATAGAAGAAAAAAACGATGAAAACTGAGCATATCCTGGTAATTAGATTTTCAGCCATGGGCGATGTAGCCATGACCGTACCTGTAATTCAATCTTTGGCCAAACAATACCCGAAAGTTAGAATTACTGTGCTCAGTCGTCCCTTTGCCCGTCCTTTCTTTGAAGACTTGGCTCCTAACGTTGGCTTTATGGAAGCTGATATCAAGGAGGAATACAAAGGGGTGAAAGGACTCAACGCACTCTATCGCCGATTGATAGCCAAACAGTTTACAGCTATTGCCGATTTACATAGCGTGCTGCGTTCCGATTATCTGCGTATGCGCTTCAACCTGGATAACTTCAAGGTTGCACATATTGACAAACATCGCAAGGGAAAACGCAAGCTGGTAGCTTCTAATGGTAAAAAACTTGTGCAGCAACCTACATCGTTCCAAAACTATGCTGATGTTTTTGCACAACTTGGATATCCTATCCACATGGATTTCACATCTATCTATGGGGATGGAAAACAAGGAGATTTAAGTATCTTACCACAGGAGGTATTCGGAGTAGGAGAGAATGCTATCTCACTAGAAGACAAGCACATAACAGAGCCGTGGATTGGTATTGCTCCCTTCGCTGCACACGAGGGAAAAATATATCCGATACAACTGATGGAAAAAGTTATCCAGCGACTTATCCACAATCATCCACACGCTCATATCTTCCTTTTCGGTGGAGGCAAAGACGAAACACCAGTGATGAACGACTGGGCTGAGAAGTATCCACAGCTCATTAACGCTTCTTCTCATCTTAACGGATTGAAACAGGAACTCATCCTGATGAGTCATCTGCACGTTATGGTGAGCATGGATAGTGCCAATATGCACTTGGCATCGCTTGTTAACACTCCTGTAGTAAGCATCTGGGGAGCTACCCATCCATACGCAGGTTTCATGGGCTGGCATCAGGATTCTGCCAATGCCGTACAGCTTGACTTACCTTGCCGCCCTTGCAGTATCTATGGTAACAAGCCTTGCGCTAGGGGAGACTTCGCATGTATGAAGAATATCTCTCCTGAACTGGTAACAGAAAAAATTGATTCTGTTTTGAACAAAAGATAGGGAATCAGAACTTCTATATATAATAAAATATCAGAAACCTATATATAAATAGGTATAGAATAGAAAGAAACAGATGAAAATCCTATAACCAAAACCAATCATATAAATAACTCAGACCAGAGAGCAGAATATCCTGATGGATTTCTGCTCTTTTTTGTTTTCCACAAAAGCGTGGATAAGTGTACGGAAAACCCCAATAATAACTTTTTAATAAGTTTGTAAATATCCACACATACCTATCTCAAACCAACGAAAAGAGGATATCCACATAGATATTATTAAGTTTTTAGAAACTTTTTCGCAGTTTTTGACCGAAAAAAGATATAAACTTATTAACTTTGCACCGAATTGGGGAAATGTTGATAAACCGGTTAATGCATTAAGAGACAAGAAAAAGATTTCAAAGGCCTCTGCGGATAAACTGGAATAAGACTTGGATAACGAAATACGCAAGTTTTTATGCAGAATGTTATCCACTTATCCACGGCATATCATCATCTCCATATTCTCTTTTAAAAAAATAAAAAATAAGAAATATAATATGAATGTTATGGTGAAAAAAGAATGGATTGAGAAAGGATACGTTGACGAACCCGTTGACGAAGCCTTGGACTTGAAAGCTGAAATCAGAAAGCTTTGCAAGGAGAAAGATGCTATTATCCTCGCCCACTACTATACGGTAGGTGAGATTCAGGACATCGCCGACTTTGTTGGCGACTCTCTGGCTTTGGCTCGTAAAGCTGCAGAAACCGATGCCCAGGTAATGGTTATGTGTGGCGTGCACTTCATGGCTGAGACATGCAAACTCTTGAGTCCTGACAAAACCGTGATCTGTCCTGACTTGAATGCTGGTTGCTCGCTTGCTGACAGCTGTAAGGCTGAGGATTTGAAAAAGTACAAGGAAGAGCATCCAGGATATAAGGTTGTGAGTTATGTAAACACCACGGCAGCAGTGAAGGCGCTGACTGATTGTGTAGTGACAAGCGGTAATGCTAAGAAGGTGATTGACAGTTTCCCACAGGACGAAAAAATCATCTTTGGTCCAGACTATAATCTCGGTAACTATATAAACAGCGTTACAGGCCGCAATATGTTGCTTTGGAACGGTGGTTGCCATGTACATGAGAAATTCTCTGTAGAGGCTATAGTTAAACTGAAGCAGAAGCATCCTGAGGCTGTTGTGATGGCTCACCTGGAGTGTAAGGCACCAGTACTTGCTGTAGCCGATGTAAAGGGCTCTACAGCCACCATGTTGCATTATGCCCAAGAGCATCCTGAAATCAAGGAGTATATTATCGCTACAGAGGCTGGTATCCTGCATGAGCTGGAGCGTAATTGTCCTAACGTAATTTTCTATCCCGTACCTCCAGAGGTAAGCGAGGGTGGAGTAGGTTGCAGCTGCAACGAGTGTGAGTATATGAAGATGAATACGCTCAAGAAGATATACAATGCATTGAAATTTGGTTGGCCAACAGTTGAAGTGGCTCCTGAAATAGCGAAAAAAGCGGTCAAACCAATAGAAAAGATGTTGTCACTATCGTAGAATGATGTGGTAAAAATTATAAGATTGGTGGTAAAAATTGTTTTTATGGGTGAAAAAATCATATTTCGCTACCATAAAATGTATAATTTACGACTTTATAGACAAAAATCGTCGTATCTTTGCATCAGTTAAAACAAACGGACGTTGTGAAACGTCATTTCATCATCTTTTACTTATACAAATAATATTAGAAAATTTAATCTAATTATAAAGATAGAGCGTTCAAGTGATTTGAATGCTCTATTTTTGTTTATCAACATTTTCCTTTGATGATATTCTTATTTTCCCTTATTGGATAAGCAGTTTTTGATAGAATGCTTCATATCTTTCAGCAACCTTGATGTAGTCGTGATGCTTGTTTATGTATTCGATGCTTTGCTGCTTGAGTAAAGGAATAAGTTCTGGATGCAATACAAGGTGCTCCAGTTCTTGGTAAACGCTTTCGTAGTTAGGAAGTACATTGATGATAGGGCGTAGTTTATCCTCGTGTATAATCTCATAATTTTCAGGTTCTCCGCCACCTATGCAGATGATTCCTCTTGCCATTGCCTCCAGTGGATTCATGGATGGTGTGTAGCTGTAGAGTTGGTCGAGTATAGCATCGCTTCCATTCATTATTTTTACATATTCTACAAAAGGGATGTTTTCGGCTATCTGGAGTTCCGTTTTGTCTGGATATTTCTTTGCAATGGCTTGTGCAGCCTTCAGCATGATATCGGTGCCCTTATATTCGCTTCTGCTTTTGTTGATACCGATGAAGAGTTTTACCTTCTTGGGAGTATTCAATGGTAAGACCTGATGATTATCCACATGAATATACGAGTTGCTGTTTTCTGAAGTTATAAATTGCGGTTTGATAGGGAAGGGAATAAATGTTGTTTTTTGTGGAAAACTAGGTTGATAACATGCCCAGTATTCATAGAGTCCCGTTACGATGCCGTCGCAGTCTTCGGCAATCATCAGGTTGAGTCTTCCTTTTTCTGTTTCCAACCAATCTTTTCTTTCCTTTAAGGCATCAGCATTAGTCCTTAATTCTTTGCCCATATTAAAATCGCTGTACCTCAATGGTTTGTCTTTACAGCAAACATTTACCCAATAGTAATCCATTCCGAATCCACCCAAGATTACCTTCTTGTTATGCTTTCTCAGATATTGGTAAATAGGGAAAATGCGTTCTGCCTTCAGCTCCAGAAACATAGGATTGATGAGTTGAACAATATCGTATCCTCTCAACTTATGTATTATTGTGTATAACTTTATCATATACATGATTCCGCCCAGTTTTCCAGGCTTTCTTACTAGGTCAATATCTCGTGGATAATTCTTCCAAAAGTCGCCGTTAGAGAGCACGGTAACGTGATGCCCCAACTTGTGAAGTCCTTCGGCAAGTGTAGCATGCACGTTACTATATTCTCCCATGAGTAATATTTTCATTTCTTATCTTCTTGATAGTTTGAATATTTATTTTTTTATAAAGAACAATAGAGCTATTCTGCCTACATAAGTACTTATAATTTTTCTGAACATGGTATATTTCTTGGTGTAATCCTTGTCAGGAAGAGGATATAAGCCATATTTCTTCAATGTCTTGATAGCTTGATTGAGAGAAATCAATGAATGATAGAGCCGAATATTATTGTAGAGATAATCCATGGACAGTTGGGCTATGCGACGGCTTAGTGCCTGACGGTCGGCTACAGGAATCTTATCAAGCAACTTTTGTAGATGCAAAATAACCTCTAGACTATTGTCCATTCTCTGATTGATCTTTTCTTTGTTTAGCTGATGACTTACTGAGTTTGTATTTACCCGATAATAGTAAGCTTCGGCATTTGTCTTAAAGATGCGTTCGGCACGTAAGAACAATTGTGGCGTGAATTCCTCGTCCTCGCCATACACAATATTTGGTGTGAATTCCAAGGTACCTTTAATGCTTCGTCTGAAAATATATGAACAAACAGATCCATACAAATTATTGTTTGACAGGTATTCTGTGCCAGATATAGGAACAGGAAGTTCGTATGTTGCTTCTGCAGAATCATCCTTGGAAAATTTAAAGGTAACGATGTCTGGCTGGTGGTATCTCACGATGTCAAGGCAGTGTTCATAAGCCGATTGTATGAGATAATCGTCTCCATCTACAAACTGTATGTATCTTCCTTTTGCAATCATCATACCATAGTTGCGTGCTACGCTTACTCCCTGGTTAGCTTGGCGCAGATAGATGATATGGACAAGATATTCTGGTAAGTCGTTGAGCGGACAGATGTCGCTTCCATCATCTACTAGAATGATTTCTCTTTCCTTGTCGCTCAGTGTGAGCTGAAGAATACTGTCGAGGCATTCTTTGAGGTATTCTAAAGGCAAGTTATAAGTTGTGACGATGAAACTTACTAATGGTGCCTGTATATCTGATGTATAAGTTTGTTGAGTCTGCATAATTTATGATAACCTAATAAGTTTAATAATCTGAGTTTAAAATCTTTGATTCTCACCACATTATCAAGTTTTTTAACATAGTGAATAATTGGTGGATTATCTTCATATTTACCTGATAACTCATATATATATATGAGCATATTTAGTATCTGAACAATAAACTCCTGTATTGGATATTGGTATTTTATAATTAGATCTTTGTTGTATTCGATTTTTTCAAATACATAAAACAAAGTTCTATTATGTCCTTCGTATAAACACAGGAAATCATTGCTTTTTGCTTTAGCTGTAATGCTATTACTGTTCCAATAATATAAGTATCGTCCTTTATCGGTAATCCGAATAATAGGTTTTACGTATTCATTGTTGTGGAACGGAACAATTCCTATTAGTTTTGGTATAGTTAGGACATCCTCAAAAGTTTTTCCTTGTGGAAATAAAATTTTTTCAAATAAATTACGTTTAAATACTTTGTTACAAGCGTAGGTGTGCAAATATGTACGTTCTGCAAACCAATAATCAATAGGGCTTTGATATTCTTTAGGTGCGAACGTAAGTAGATGCTCCTTATGTTTGCTTCCAACCCTTTCTAATATAGGATATTCGAGGATATCTACTTGTGGATAAGCTGCCAATTCTTCCATAACGTGTTGAAGCGTGTTAGGAGCAATGGCATCATCACTATCTATAAAGGTGATATATTCAGCCTTTGCTTGTCTTATTCCAAAATTTCGAGCATCACTTAAACCTCCATTCTTCTTGTGAAAAACTTGTATTTTCTCATTTTTTTGTGCATATTCATCACAAAGTTTGGGACATTTATCAGGGGATTCATCATCTACGAGAATAATCTCATAGTTGGTGAATGATTGCTGTAAAACACTCTGTAAACATCTGTCCAGAGTATCTTGGGTTTTATAAACAGGTATGATGATACTTAACTTCATAGATGCAAAAATACAAATAATAATTGATATATAGATATTTTTTGGCAATTTTGTTTAGATATATAAAAAAAAAAGTTATCTTTGCAGTCTAAATACTTTTTAAGCAAGATAGAATGAAAATAAATAGTAATCAAATGGTCATCTCAGGAAAGTGGCTTGATGGAATATCATATGAAATAGCATTTTGGAATAATGTATATAGATGGTCTCATACATTTCGAGGAATGATGGGATGGGCTAACTATGGATCAAAGATTGAATTGGAAGGTTTTGATGCGAATGATTTTCTTTTGAATTTTGAGCAACCTAAAGTGTATGATGTGGGTTGCGGAATGAGTTATGCTATAGGTGATAAAATAGAGAAAAATGGTAAACTTATTCCATTAGACATACATTATGTTGATCCTCTTGCTTTTCATTTCAACGATATATTAAAGAAAAGTAAAAGACAATTACCACAGATAGAGTTTGGTATGTCTGAATATCTTTCTGCGTTTATACAGAACAATGATGCTTCATTGATTACCATACAGAATGCGCTGGATCATTCTTCAACTCCTGTCAAGGGTATTATAGAGTCTTTGATTTCTTTGCGTGAGGGTGGTATTCTTTATCTGAATCATCATCCTAATGAAGCAGAGATGGAGAAATATAAAGGATTCCATCAATATAATGTGGATGAAAGAAATGGAGAACTCTATATTTGGAATAAAGATTATTGTATCAATGTGACTAAGTTGCTGGATGGCTTTGCCTCAGTAGAGACGAAAAGGATGGATAATGGACATATTATTGCCATTATCAGAAAAAAAACTGAGCAAAATGAACTTCCTATTCAATTACAAACTTATGTGGATGATAGGAAAGATAAAGGAGAACTGTGTCAAGTTCTCCTACAGTTTCAATACAATAATACCTCCTTGCTTAAAAGTATAAGAAATAGCATCAGTTTTAGAATATTTGATACGATTCAGTTTTTTGCCCAAATGCTTCCATGGAGTTTTAAAATGAAAGTAAAGCATTTGCTTAAACAAGCTTAGAGGAAATGATGGTAGATAATTCGTAGGATAGTTCCGATTTGTCCGGATTTTACAGATTCTATAAATCCCATACCTGTGCATTGTGACAATCCGACGAACATCATGATAAATAGTATTTTTCCTTTGGTAGGTTTGATATATTTATCGCAAGTGTTCAGTATTTTATAGCTTATATTATAGGCTTTCATAGGGAATAATGATAGAAGTTCTTCTTCTTTGAGAGTAAAGAAAATAATATAAGAACTGATTGCTGCATATGTAAATGTGCGTGCATAATCAATGGAAAGTATTGTAAACATAGGTGTCTGACAGATTAAACTAAAAGTTAAAAGAAGCAAAATATATGGACGTTGATGTTTAACTTTTACATCTTGACTATATATAGCAATAGCATTGACACAAAAGTAAATCATGCAACTGATTACAATTATGTTGACTAAAAAAGAAGGTGTAGAGGATACTCCATTTAGAAAGTTGATATGCAAATGAAAAAGCATGACATCTGTATTTTTGTCTAACAGAAAACTCATAATTCCTGGTTTTTCTAAGAAGCCTTTAGTTGACATCCATATAGCATCATAGACATTTTGTCCTCCCGAATAGAGACATGTCATAAAAAATATAATGTATGAAGGAAACCAAGAAATGATGGATTTTAACCAGTTCTTGAATATTAAGTGAGTAAGTAATACAGCAAAAGGTATTCCGAAAAAAATAAATGGCTCATAACATAGGATGGTTAAGGCAAAAAGAATATTACCAATAATAAGCCATTTCCATAGCTTTATTTTCTTCCAAAGAAGCATTACTGCCCCAAAAAGGAGTATGATGAAGAAATCTCTTCTGTAATACTCAAAACCATTTGCGCCAAATCCACCTAATAGAAATGTGATAGAGAGAAGTCCTATATTATATTGTCTCTTATAGAATTGGTACAACATATATATGGTGATAACTCCATAAGATATAAATGATAAACTTATGGGGGGGTGTAATTTAAACTGTGTCAAGGCTTGTTCTTAACTTTCATTCCCACTCCCTGCTGGGGGCA